>Ga0308159_1000125_pt1 | contig 272081 bp, 247 predicted proteins | sample PhyCR1_FD_201040 | JGI IMG/M metagenome (GOLD analysis project Ga0308159, IMG submission 201040) | Phyllosphere microbial communities from UC Gill Tract Community Farm, Albany, California, United States - DLSLC.R1 | ecosystem: Host-associated > Plants > Phyllosphere > Unclassified | place... | reverse complement strand
GACCGCAAGGGGATGGTGAACAACAAGTTCAACGCCTTCATCATGCAGAAACTCGAAGCCGCCGGCGTGCCGACCCAGTTCGACAAGCTGCTGGGCGACAACGAATGCCTGGTGAAGAAGCTCGACATGATTCCGGTGGAGTGCGTGGTGCGCAACTACGCCGCCGGCAGCCTGGTCAAGCGCCTGGGCGTGGAAGAGGGCATGAAGCTCAACCCCTACACCTTCGAGCTGTTCCTCAAGGACGACGCCAAGGGCGACCCGTTCATCAACGAATCCCATGTGGTGGCATTCGGCTGGGGTACTGCCGAGCAACTGGCGCGCATGAAAGAGTTGTCGCTCAAGGTCAACGAAGTGCTGAGCAAGCTGTTCGATGACGCCGGCCTGCTGCTGGTGGACTTCAAGCTGGAGTTCGGCGTGTTCAGCGACGGCTCCATCGTCCTGGGCGACGAGTTCAGCCCGGACGGTTGCCGTCTGTGGGACAAGGACACCAAGAAGAAGATGGACAAGGACCGCTTCCGCCAGGGCCTGGGCGATGTGATCGAAGCCTACGAAGAAGTGGCCCAGCGCCTCGGCGTACCGCTGTAATCGACGCAAGCATCTGATAGCACGGAAAAAATTTGCTCGGGGGGCTTCGCTTCGAGCAAAGGTGCTGTTATGATGCGCGCCGTTGGAGAGATGCCAGAGTGGCCGAATGGGACGGATTCGAAATCCGTTGTACCTTCACCGGTACCTAGGGTTCGAATCCCTATCTCTCCGCCATACAAATGAAAGCCCCGGAAATCATCGATTTCCGGGGCTTTTTTGTTGCCCGCAATCGGCCGCCCCGGGCCGTGCGCCCCCCCTCCTTATTTTCCAGCAACGCCTTCTGCCGAACTGTTAGCGCCGGCGGAATCAGCAGCGTCCTGCGCCCGGTCGATTCGGCGGTGCGTGGCCAAATATCAATAGTCCACAATACTTGATGCTGTTATCGGCTATTGGATTGATATTCCAGGAAGTTGTTATTAGCGAGTAATTTTAGTTTGTCTGTTGTTTAAGTCGGTTTTCCCTTCCGAGAAATTTCCTGTTTCTCTGCGCGAGCATTCCCGGAAATCATGCTGTAGTGATCTTGATCCAAATAAATCGACTCTTCTATATGCTTGGTCGCTGCTGGCAGACCCGATCCGAACTTGTAGTTCAAGCCGGCCGGGGTGCCGGGAACAAGCAGCATTAATTAACTTTTATAAGGTCAGGCAAATCCGTTCTTCCAGGCTGGCGGCAGTATTATTGTCGGTTGCTTTCGGAGGGAAGTGTTTTGTTGTTGCTTCCTTATAATCATTTGGAAAAGGAAATCAGATGAAACGCAAGACTCTCTTGTCCATGGCAACTTCCGGGTTGATGCTGGCAGCATTGATTCCATCCTTTGCCCAAGCTACCGATGGCGTGGTGAAGTTCAGTGGCAGCATCTCTGACACTACCTGCGATATCAACGGCAAGGCACCGGGCGAAGGTAACGAAACCAACGTTGAACTCGGCACTATCAAGCCTACTGTGTTTGACAAGATCGGTGCGAGGTCTCCACTGGTACCGTTCGTACTGCAACTCTCGGGGGCCAACTGCACCGCCGGTAAGAAGGTTTCCATCGAGTTCGATCAGCTCGGTAACGTCGACCCTGCCTCCGGCAACCTCAAGCTGATCGGGAGCAAGCCTGCAACGGGCGTGCAGATCGAGGTCTATAACGACCATGACACCACGCCACAGAAAATCGTCCTGGGCCAAGCCGAAGCATCCCCGCAGATCGCTACGATCTCCACCGACAAGGCGGCAACCCTGAAGTACAAGGCCGCTTACGTATCTACTGAAGCCACCGTCGGTGCAGGTTCGGGCGTGTCCTACATCCGCTACACCCTTGCGTACCAATAACAGCAGTTAGTTATTAAGGGGCAGGTCATGACGCCGACTGCGCGTTTTGTTCATTCTCTCGTTATCGGTGTCATGTTCCTGGGGATACTGTCGGGGGCCGCGCATGCCGGGATAGTACTGGAAGGTACGCGCCTGGTTTATCCAGCAGATGCTCGTGAAGTTACATTGAAGTTGAGTAACACCGGCTCTGTGGCCTTATTGGCGCAAAGTTGGATCGACGAAGGCGATGCCAACAAGTCTCCTGAGGAAATCAAGGTTCCTTTTCTTCTGGCTCCTGCAGTCAGTCGGGTGGAAGCGGGAGGCTCGGCGATATTGCGTGTGTCTTACTCAAAAGAACCCTTGGCAAAAGATCGCGAATCATTGTTCTGGCTGAATGTACTGGAAACGCCACCACGGCGAAAACAGGACGAAAACGTATTGCAGTTTGCATTCAGGACTCGGATCAAGATTTTCTTCCGTCCTGACAACTTGATTGGCAATGCGGGCATGGCTGGCGAAAAGCTCAAGTGGGAATTAAGTCGAGCAGGCGCTTCGCAAGTGCCGGTTATCAAAGTGTACAACCCAACACCTTATTACGTGTCCTTCGGACGCATGGAAGTTGCTGTGTCAGGCCGTCGAATCGATTTGAAGCCAGGCATGGTCGCACCCTTCGGATATGAGTCTTTCTCCTGGCCAGCGGGCGCTCCGTCACAGCCGGCCAAGGCATCAATTGAATATGAGGTGATCGATGATTTCGGCGGCCGAGGCCTGCTGAAAAAGTCGCTTCTTTGACGGGGTTCCTCATCACTTCTGTGGGCTTTTCAGTGGCTTGGTTTTCTTGAGGGGCAGGGGCTTCGTTATGTCGCGTATTCCGTGCCATCGGCATTTGCGTGCGAGCTGTTCTGGGCCTTCATCCGGCCGCAGACGGGTTCCGGCGACGCAGTCACTGTGTCTGGCGGCGGTGCTGATGAGCAATTCCATGGTGCTGGTGGCCGACCAGGACGGCATCGCGCCGGCGACGGCAGAGGCTGCGGATACGGGCTCCAGCCAGGATGTGTTGTTCGACAGCCAGATGCTATTTCAAGGTAAGGGCACTCCCATCGATACCTCGCGCTTTCAACAATTGGGCTATGTCGCGCCCGGCACATACTTGCTTGATGTGCTGGTGAGCAGTCAGTGGCGGGCGTTGCAGGAAATCCAGTTCCGCGCCAGCGATGACCCCCAGGGCAGCCAGCCGTGCTACGACCGTTCGTTGTTGCAGCAGTTGGGTATCGACTTGAAAAAGACCGATGCGAGCCTGGGCACCCATTCCTCTCACCCTCTCATGGGCGATGGGCTGTTTTGCGGCGACCTGGGCAGCTACATCCCTGGCGCGACCACCCGCGTCAAAATTGCGGAACAGAAGATCGAGTTGTCGGTGCCGCAGCTTTTCCTGCAGCAGAACCTGTCGAAAACCTATGTCGATCCGGCGAGCTGGGATTACGGCGTGTCCGCGGCCACGCTCAACTACAACACCAGCCTGTTCAGTTCCCAGAGCAATGGGCGAAGCCAGACCGATGGCTATGCCGGGCTCAACCTGGGGCTCAACCTGGGTGACTGGCGTCTGCGTCACAGCGGCACCGCCACCTGGTCGCCGGAGGTGGGCGGCCATTATCAGCGCGGTTACATCTATGCCCAGACCGACCTGCCGGCCTGGCACTCGCAGTTGCTGGTGGGAGAGAGCGTGACCGAAGCCGATCTGTTCGACTCGGTATCGTTTCGCGGTGTCCGGCTGGCCAGCGACCCGCGCATGTTGCCCGAGAGCCAGCGCTATTACGCACCGCAGATCCGCGGCACGGCCAGCACCAATGCCAAGGTCTCGGTCTATCAGCGCGGCTACATGATCTATGAAACCTCCGTTGCACCGGGGCCGTTCGAGATTTCCGATCTGCAAGCGGCAAGCTTTGGTGGTGATCTGGACGTGACGGTCACCGAGGCCAACGGCCAGACCAGCCGCTTTACCGTACCTTTTGCCACCACCGTGCAAACCCTGCGCCCCGGCACATCACGCTACAGCCTGACGGCGGGCAAGGTGGCGAACCCCGGGCTCGGTGGCAGCGAGCAATATGTGGCCCAGGGCACCCTGCACTACGGCCTGGATAACCAATTGACCGGTTATGCCGGCACGGCCCTCACCGGCAGCTACATGTCGGCGCTGATCGGCAGCGCACTGAATACTTCCCTCGGGGCTTTTGGCCTGGACCTGACCCAGGCCAGAACCGAGCTGCCCCGGGGCGGCAGCATGCAGGGCCAAAGCGTGCGCCTGTCCTACAGCAAGAACCTGCCCAACAGCGGGACCAACTTCTCATTGCTGGCCTACCGCTATTCCACCAGCGGTTACCTGGGCCTGCAGGACGCCATCACCCTGCAGGACCACGTCAACCAGGGCGAGAGTGTCGACTCGTTCGCCCGGGTCCGTGACCGCCTGGATATCAACATCAACCAGCAACTGGGCGACGGCGCAGGGCAGCTCTATGCCACGGGCTCCAGCCTCCAGTACTGGAATCGCCAGGGCCAGACCCTGAACTTCGCCATGGGCTACAGCAACCAGTGGCGCGGTAACAGCTACTCCTTCATGGCTCAGCGCATGCGTGCTTCCAGCAGTGGTTCACGGGCAGGCGCGGGGGCGGACAACACGTTTTTCAGCTTCAGCCTGTCGATTCCCCTGGGGCGGGAAGGGCGCCGGGGTACCACGATCAACAGCTACGCCAGCCATGACAAGCGTTCTGGCGCGCACTACACCAGCGGCATTTCCGGCGTACTGGACAAGGATGGCGACGCCACCTATGCGTTGTCCGCCGCCCATGACCAGCGCCAGGGCGAAACCTCGACCAACGCCAGCCTCAACTATTTCCTGCCCGAGGTTTCCCTGAGTTCGAGCTTTTCCCAGGGCCGTGACTATCGCCAGCAGTCTCTGGGTGCTTCCGGGGGCATGGTGCTGCATTCGGGTGGCTTGACCTTCGCCCAGACCCTGAGTGAAACCACGGGCCTGGTGCATGCTCCCGATGCCAAGGGCGCCCGGGTCGGCTATGCCGATACGCGGGTGGATGGAAGCGGTTATGCCGTGGTCTCCAGCTTGAGCCCCTATCAATTGAACACCGTGGACATCGACCCCACTGGCGTTGCCGACGACGTCGAGCTGCTGCTCAGCTCACGCCATGTGGCGCCGGTGGCGGGGGCGGTGGTGATGCTTTCGTACCCGACCCGCAGGGCGCGTGCGGTGCTGATCGACAGCCAGCAACCCGATGGCCAGCAGTTGCCGTTTGCTGCCGTGGCCGTCGATGCCCAGGACGGCGCCGAGCTGGGGGCGGTGGGCCAGGGCAGCCGCCTGGTGCTGCGTACCGAGCAGGACCAGGGCACGATTCGCGTGGAATGGGGCCAGGAGCCGGATCAGCAGTGCCTGATCGACTACCGGTTGCCGCCCCGCGATACGGCCTCCGCCACGGGCTATGTGGTGCTTCAGCGTCCCTGCCGGGCGATGCCGGCAGGTTCCGTAGAGGAGCGGCCTTGATGGGCCATCAAGGCGGATATGGCCGTCTTTGCTCCCTGCGTGGTTGCCGCTGGCTGCTGGGGCTGCTGGCGTTGTCCAGCGGCTGGGCCCAGGCCGACCTGTCGATTGTCGGCACACGGTTCATCTATCCCGCCGGCAAGCCGGCCATCAGCATCCGGGTCGGCAATATCGGCCGGGCACCGATCCTGTTGCAGGCCTGGCTGGACAAGGGCAATCCCGAGGCCGATCCCAGTGCGTTGGTGGTGCCGTTCGTACTGTCGCCGCCGATATCCCGGCTCGAGCCTCGGCAGAGCGCAGCACTGGTCCTGCGCTACAGCGGCGAGCCGCTGCCCGGCGATCGTGAGTCGGTGTTCTGGATCAACTTTCTTGAAGTACCGCCCCGGGCGCCCGCGAAGGACGACTTGCTGCGGCTGGCATCGCGCATGCGCATGAAGCTGCTGTACCGCCCCCAGGGCTTGTCCGGCAAGGCTGACGAAGCGGTCAGCCAGTTGCGCTGGAGCCTTGTGGCGCCGGGGCAGGCTGGCGCGGCGCTGCTGGCCGGCAACCCGACCCCGTACTACGTGTCCTTCGCTGAGTTGGCGCTGGGCAGCGGCAATCGATCAATCACATTGCAGGGGATCACCGTGGAGCCCTTCGGCTCGGCGCGGATCGCCCTGCCCGATATGCAGGGAATTACCCCGGATCAGGCGGTGGTTCATTACCAAGTGGCAACTGACAGCGGGGAGACGCTGAGTGGAAGTGCGCGGATACAAGACTGAAGTTGCCTTGGGCAAGTCATCGAACAGCCTGCTTGCGGGGGGCCTTGAACGGCGCTGGCAGCGATTGTCCGGGGGCTGCCTGGGCTTGCTGCTGATGTTGCCCGCAGTGGCGGCTGCCGCGGTGTATGTGCCCAACGCCGGGCAGGCGATGCGCGACATCCAGGCCACGCAACCGGCCTTGCCGGAGCCTCCGGCACCGGAGCTGGACCTGCCGGCGAAGCCGCCGAGCGCCCCTGCCCAGGCTCCGGACACCTCCGGCATCCGCTTGCAGGTCAACGACTTCGTGATCGTCGGCAACCAGGTGTTCAGCAACGAGATGCTGCAAGCCCTGCTGGCGGACCTCAAGGGCCAGGAGCTGGACCTGAACCAGCTGCGCGCGGCCGCCGAGCGCCTGACGACCTATTACCAGAACCAGGGCTACATGCTGGCCCGGGCCTTCCTGCCGGCCCAGGACATCGAGGACGGCGTGGTGCGTATCGAGGTCATGGAAGGTCGCTACGGTCGTATTCAAGTGAACAACCAGTCCCGGGCCCTGAACTCGGTGATCACAGGCCCGTTGTCGTCACTGCACAGCGATACCGCGGTCCGCAGTGAAGATCTTGAACGCAGCCTGCTGCTGTTGAGCGACCTTCCCGGGGTCCGGGTCAAGGGCACTCTCAGTGCCGGCGAGCAGCGCGGCACCACCGACCTGCTGGTCAATGCGCAGCCCGGGCCCTGGGCCAGCGGCACCCTGGAAGCCGACAACTTCGGCGGCTACTACACCGGCGAATACCGCCTGGGGGGCAGCCTCAACCTCAACAACCCCTTGCGCCTGGGCGATCAGTTCAACCTGCGCCTGCTCGGCAGCGACGAGGACCAGCGCTACTACCGCGCCGCCTACAAGCTTCCCCTGGGCCCCTGGTCCACCAGTGTGGGCGTGGCCTATTCGCGGATGAACTACGAGTTGAGCCGGGACTTCGAGGTGCTGGAGGCCCACGGCCAGGCGAGCATCGGCAGTGTCTTCATCACTCAGCCGCTGATCCGCAGCCGCACCTTCGATCTCAGCGCCCAGTTGCAGTACGAGGACAAGCGCCTGCGCGACGACATCGACCTGTTCGAAGTCAGCAGCCAGAAGCATGTGGAACTGTGGAGCCTGAGCCTCAACGGCAACTCCCAGGACAGCCTGCTCGGCGGCGGGCAGAACTTCTTCTACCTCACCTACGGCAGTGGCCGGTTGAGCATCGACGACCCGATGGACCAGTGGCGCGACCATTTCACGGCCGGCACCAACGGTGGCTTTCAGAAGCTCAACCTCAATGCCGCGCGCCTGCAGTACCTGAGCCCGCGCTTTCAGCTCTATGGCCAGTTCAACGGCCAATGGTCCTCGACCAACCTGGACAGCTCGGAAAAATTCGGCATCGGCGGCCCCTTCGATGTGCGCGCCTATCCCCAGGGGACCAGCAGTGGCGACCAGGGCTGGCAGGCCAGCCTGGAACTGCGCTTTCTCCTGGCCCCGCGCTGGCAGCTCAAGGCGTTTGTCGATCACGGCGCGGTGCAGGTCAACAAGAGCCCCTGGATCCACGACGAGAACCGCCGCCAGTTGTCGGGCGCCGGTGTGGGTGCCAGTTGGAGCGGTCCTTCGCAACAGATCAGCGTGACCAGTGCCTGGGCCCTGGACAACAACCAGGAAGGCAGCGGGCCCGAGCGCACGCCGCGGATCTGGGCCAGCGCGACACAGTATTTCTGAAGGCCGGCGTGTGCTTCGGAGGTGGTGCCGTCCTGCATAGGTTGCAGGGCGTTAATAAGTAGATAAGGAGTCAACGTGAATAAGGTTTATGCATTGGTGTGGAATCAGGCCCAGGGCTGCTGGAGTGTGACCGACGAGGGCGCACGCCGTCGTCGCCGCTCCGGAACACGCAAGGGCCTGGTGGTGATGGTGGCCGGGCTGCTGGGCATTGGTGTTCTGCCTGTGGCCTTCGCGTTGCCGACGGGAGGCACGGTGGTCTCCGGCACGGCGGACATCCTGACGTTCGACAATGGCAAGCAGATGTCGATCAACCAGCACTCCGACAAGCTGATCACCAACTGGAACGACTTCAGCGTGAACCGTGGCCAGACGGTGACCTTCAGCCAGCCGACCAAGACCTCGGTGGCCCTGAACCGGGTGATTGGCGTCAATGGCAGTAACATCCAGGGGCAGATCAATGCCAACGGCCAGGTGTTCCTGATCAACCCCAACGGGGTGGTATTCGGCAACAACGCCCAGGTCAACGTCGGTGGCCTGGTGGCCTCGACCCAGAACATCACCGATGCCAACTTCACCGCCGGCAACTACAAGTTCGCCGGGACCTCGCAGGCTGAAGTCGTCAACAACGGCATGATTACCGCCACCGATGGCGGCAGCGTGGCGCTGATCGGCAAGACCGTGCGCAACGAAGGTGACATCAAGGCGCAGAAGGGCAGCGTGGCCCTGGGTGGCGGCAACGAGTTCACCGTCAGCTTCGACAGCAACAACCTGCTGGACCTGAAAGTCGATGCCGCGGCGATCGATGCGCTGGTCAGCAACGGCGGGCTGCTCAAGGCCGACGGCGGGCAGGTATTGATGACCGCCAAGAGCGCAGGCTCGATGCTGCAGACCGTGGTCAACAACCAGGGCGCCATCGAAGCCAACACCCTGTCGCGCAAGGCCGGCAAGATCACCCTGGACGGCGGTGACGTTGGCGTGGTCAACGTCGGCGGCTCGCTGAGCGCCAACGCACTGACTGCCATCGGCGATGGCGGCGTGGTGGAAACCAAGGGCGCCACCACCAAGGTGCAACTGGCCGCCCGGGTCAACACCCTGGCCAACAATGGCCGGGCCGGGACCTGGAAAATCAGCTCTTCGGACGTCACGGTCAATCCGACCTCCACGCCCGGTGAAACCACGGTGTATGCCGATACCCTGTCGCACAACCTGGCTACCACCAACATCGAGTTGAACAGCAAGGCCGGCAACGTGTCGATCGATGGTGATATCGCCTGGGCCAGCGGCAATCAATTGAGCGTGGCCTCGGCCCAGGACATCAGCCTCAACAAGAACCTCAAGAGCAGCGGTGCGGGCGCCCGTATCGAACTCAATGCCAATCGGGACATCAAGATCAATGGTGCAGTAGCGCTGACCGGGGTCAACAGCAGCCTGGGCCTGGACTACGGCAACAGCTACGCCCTGGGGCCGAAGGGCCAGGTCACCCTGTCCGGCAGTGGCGCCTGGTTCGACGCCAATGGCGACCTGTACAAGGTGATCCAGAACGCCGCGCAATTGCAGGCGATCGGTACCAGCCTCGACGGCCTGTATGTGCTGGGCAACGACATCAAGGGCACCGGCAGCATCAAGTCCATTGGTGGCAGTCGAGAGTTCAACGGGGTCTTCGACGGCCTGGGCAATACCATCAGTGGTTTCACGGTCAATACCGACGGCCCTTACGGCGGTCTGTTCGGTCGCTCGTCCGGCACCATCAGCAACCTCAAGCTGGCGTCGATGAACATCTACGGTGCCACCTCCAACGCAGGCTTCGGCAAAATCGGTGGTTTGGTCGGCGTAAACACCGGCCGCATCGAAAACGTCAGTGGCACCAACCTCAACGTCTTCGCCAACAGCAACCAGAACAACATTGTCGGTGGCCTGGTCGGTGTCAACGCCGGCGGCACCATCGATCGTGGCTCGATGGCCGGTACGGTAACCGGTAATGCCAACACCTCCGCCGTCGGTGGGTTGGCGGGGGAAAACAACGTCGCTTCGACTGGCGTCGGCACCATTACCAACAGCACCACCGACGTGCGGGTGCTGGGCACCATGCAGGTCACCACCAATGGCGGCATGGGCGGCCTGGTAGGCGTCAACAAGGGCGGCCTGATTAGCGACTCTTCGAGTGCTGGCACCGTCGGTACCGGGTTTAACCGTTACGTCCAGGACCCGAACCTGGGTGGCCTGGTGGGTTACAACCAGGGTGGCAGGATCGAACGCGCCAGCTCCTCGGTCGGCGTCTGGGGGTACACCGCCAGCCGTATCGGCGGCCTGGTGGGCTTCAACAACAACGGCGCTATCGTCGACTCCAGCGCCAGTGGCGCGGTGGTCGGTGCGGGCTCCGTGGCTGCCGGTGGCCTGGTGGGCTGGAACCAGAACAGCGAGCTCAATAACGTCAAGGCCACAGGCAAGGTCAGCGATTCGACCGGTGCCAACGTCGGCGGGCTGGTGGGCAAGAACGACAACAGTCGGATCCACACGGCTGAAGTGACAGGTGATGTGGTCGGCGGAGCCAGCGGCAACATCGGTGGCCTGATCGGGCACAACTTTGGTGGCAACACCGAATATGTCGTGGCCCGTGGCAAGGTCAGCGGCGGCAACCTCAGCTACGTCGGCGGCCTGGTGGGCTACAACGACGGTGACCTGAGTTCGGCCGAGGCCAGCGGTGACGTCAGCGGCGGCGCCAACAGCTTTGTCGGCGGGCTGGTGGGGACCAACGGCGACTTTGTCGATCACCGGATCAACAGTGCCTCGGCCAAAGGCAATGTGGTGGGCGGTAGCCAGAGTTCGGTGGGTGGCCTGGTCGGCCAGAACAATTCGTTCATCACCAACTCCCTGGCCAATGGTCAGGTGAGCGGCGGCACCTATGCCCGCCTGGGTGGCCTGGTCGGCTTGAACATGGGCGATCTGCGCAACTCCGTGGCCTACGGCAACGTCAAGTTCGTGTCGAACTACGCCCAGACCTACGGCGGCCTGGTCGGGGTCAACTACGGCGACATGCGCTACAACACGGCGCTGGGCCTGGCGACTCAGGTACCCGCGGTCGGCCTGAACCAGGGCGACATTCGCAACTGATGATCCACAACCACTGATCCGAGGAATGGCAGTTGCCCCCGGTGCGCCTGGCGCACCGGGTTCCGGCTGCTGGCGGGTACCTGCTTGTCTCGTTCCTTGATGATCTTTTTTAGGGGTGGCCGCGAGCAGCCGGCCACTGTTGGGCAATCCATCTCGTTTGTGCAGAACGCTGCCCTTGTCATGGGCGGTATCACCAAGGCGCAGACAGGGAGAAAGACAGATGATTCGCCAATGGCTGAGGCTTGTAGCCGATTGCAGACCGCTGCCCCTGTGGGTTCATGGCGTCATGCTCGCAGGGGTGCTTTGCGGCTGGGGCGGCGCAGAGGCGCAAGCGGCCTCGTTGAACGGTTATGCCAGGGATTGCAACCTCAGCAGCAAGGCCGGTTCCCCCTGGAGGCTGGTCAACCCGTTGAACACCAATACCCCGGTGGGAACCGTGTTGTGGGAGCGTACGGTGACCTTGCATACCAGTTTCAACCTGGCGATCTCCGGGAAACCGCGGGAGCTGGTGACCGCCGGACATTGGAGCCCCGGTACGCCGCAGACCGATGACGCCGCGCCTACCGATGTCGCCGGCATTGGCCTGCGACTGGACGTAGCTCCGCAAGGGCGGGAGAGAATACGAGTGACCCAGGTCACTTCTCCCATTGTCCTGGAAAAAAATGATGACCTGATCTACGAGAGCGGTTTACCCGCTCAGACCATGGTCACCCAGATTATTCAATCGCTGATCCTGACCGTACCGCCGGATCAGTTGCCCACGGGCACTCTCAAAGTGACCCAGGTAACAGGCTCGTCCTACCTGCAGTTGTATGCGTACGACCTGGAAAAAAACGAATCAACCCTGGGATCCCAATTGGGCAAGCTCAGCCCGCCGCTGACCTACAGCTGCCGCAAGAGCCTGGTCATGGGCGGCCTGGACTTCAACATGGACATCGAGCTGCCCAAGACCTGTGTGGTGGAAGCCTACAAGGAGATCGGCGTGCGCCTGGGGCGCTTCTCCCTGGCGGACTTTCCCCAGGTCAATGCCACCTCGCCCGAGGTTCCCTTCAGCATCGGGTTGAGCCGCTGTTCGATGCAGGCCCGGCCTCGCATCAGCTTTATCGACAAGTCAGGGGGCTCTGCGGTCAAGGGCGTGCTGGGCCTGATCGATTCCACCACCCGCGGGTTCGGCATTGTCATGACCAATGGGCTGACCTCGGAGCGCATCGAGTACAGCGGCCAGAGCTACGAGATGCAGCGCATCGGCGATGGCGCAAGCATTCCCCTGCGAGCCAGCTACATCCGCATCGGCAATGACCAGGAGGTTCACGCCGGAGGGGCTGCCAACGGGGCTGCAGAGTTCACTTTTACCTTCCCATGATCGCGACCGCTCATTGAGCCGGGCCGTCCGTGGGCAAGTTCTACCCAACACCGTCGTCCAGTTTGAAGGCCTAGCGAGCGCTTCAGCGGCAGTGCCGTGCTGCAAAGGTTTGCAGTACGTAGATAAATCGATATGGAGTTTTCATGAACAAGATCTATGCATTGGTATGGAACCAGGCCCAGGGCTGCTGGAACGTCACTCACGAAGGCGCCCGGCGTCGGCGTGCCGGCTCCGGCAAGGGCCTGGTGGTGGCAGTTGCCAGTCTGTTGGCATTGACCGGGTTGCCTTCGGCGTTTGCCTTGCCCACGGGAGGGGAGGTGGTGTCCGGCAGTGCCGATTTCCATACCCAGGGCCAGCACATGTCCATCAATCAGCAGACGGACAAGCTGGTTACTCAGTGGAAGGATTTCAACGTGCAGAACGGTCAGTCGGTGACCTTCAACCAGCCCACCAGCACTTCGATCGCCCTGAACCGGGTCGTGGGTGTCAATGGCAGCCAGATTCACGGGCAGATCAACGCCAATGGCCGGGTGTTCCTGATCAACCCCAACGGCGTGGTGTTCGGCCAGGGCGCTCAGGTGAATGTCGGTGGCCTGGTGGCTTCGACCCGGGATATCAGCGATGCCGATTTCAAGGCCGGCAACTACAAGTTCGCCGGCACCTCGGCAGCCGAGGTGGTCAACCAGGGCTCCATCACTGCCGCTGACGGCGGTGGCGTGGCGCTGCTCGGGGCCAGGGTGACCAACCAGGGCACCATCAAGGCGCAGAACGGCCGTGTGGCGTTGGCCGCAGGCGATGGCTTCACCGTCAGCTTCGATGACAACCAACTGCTGGACCTGCATGTCGACAGCGCAGCGCTCGACGCGCTGGTGCACAACACCGGCACCGGCCTGCTCAAGGCCGATGGCGGGCAGGTGCTGATGACCGCCAAGAGCGCGGGCTCCATGCTGCAGACGGTGGTCAACAACCAGGGCACCGTCGAAGCCAACACCCTGTCGCAGAAGGCCGGGCGCATTACCCTGGATGGCGGCGACGTGGGCGTGGTCAGCGTCGATGGCTCGCTGCGCGCCAGTGCGCTGGACGGCAAGGGCGATGGCGGGGTGATCGAAACCCGGGGCGCCAACACTCGGGTGCAACTGACGACCAAGGTCGACACCCAGGCCAGGGATGGCCAGACGGGCACCTGGAAGATCGCCAGCAACGAAGTCAAGGTGGGCTCCTTCCTCACCGCCAAGAGCAACACTGCCCATGCCGACACCTTGTCGCGCAACCTGGCAACCACTCATATAGAACTGGCCAGTGGCAAGGGCGACGTGGCGGTGGAAAACGGGCTCTTCTGGTTCAGTGGCAACCAGTTGACCCTCTCTTCGGCCAAGGACATCCGCCTGGATGACAGCCTGTTTGCCGGTGGCGCCAATGCCCGGGTGGAACTCAACGCCCAGGGGGACATCAAGCTCAATCGTCAGCTGACGCTGAGCGGCAGCAACAGCAGCCTCGGGCTGAACCATGGCGGCAACTTTGCGCTGGGCCAGAATGGCGGCGTCACCCTGTCCGGCAACGGCGCCCGCTTCGATGCCAACGGCGAAGCCTACAGCGTCATTCAAAACGCCACGCAGTTGCAGGCGATCGACCAGGATCTGGCGGGCCGCTACGTGCTGGGCAACTCCATCGACAGCAGTGCACGCCTGACCTCCATCGGTGGGCAGCAAACTTTCAGCGGCGTCTTCGAGGGCCTGGGTAACACCCTCAGCGGTTTGACGGTCAACAGCAACGGCACCGACGGCGGGCTGTTCGCCAGTTCGTCCGGCAGCATCGGCAACCTCAAGCTGGCCTCGATGACCATCAACGGCGCCACGTCCACCACCGGTAGCAGTGCCGTCGGTGGCCTGGTGGGGCGCAACAGCGGGAAAATCGCCAACGTCAGTGCCAGCAAACTGCGGGTGAATGCCAAGGGCCGGCAGGACAACCTGGTCGGCGGCCTGGTGGGCAGCAACGCCGGTGGCTCCATCGACGCGTCGTCGGTGGCCGGTGTGGTATTGGGCAATAGCTTTACCTCGGCGGCCGGTGGCCTGGTGGGCGAAAACCGTCAGGTGGCGGGCAGTGGCGGCACCGTGACCAACAGCAGCGCCGATGTCCGGCTCACCGCCAGCATCGCCAGCAACGCCGAGGGCGGTGTGGGCGGGTTGGTGGGCGTCAATCATCAAGGGCTGATTGCCGCATCCTCCAGTTCTGGAACGGTTTCCAGTGGTGACAGCTACAGCTACAAGGGCACCAACCTGGGTGGCCTGGTGGGTTACAACCAGGGCGGCCGCATCGAGGGTTCCCAGTCTTCGACGGCGGTCTCGGGCAATGGCGCGAGCCATGCCGGCGGCCTGGTGGGGCGCAACGAGTCGGGCCGCATCAGTGACTCTGTCGCCAGCGGCGGGCTGCTGGGCAAGAACTTTGCCACGGCCGGTGGCCTGGTGGGCCTGAACCAGGACAGCACGTTGCACAACGTCACGGCCAGTGGTTCGGTCAATGGCGGCAGCAGCCTGCACATCGGTGGTCTGGTGGGGCAGAACATCGACGGCCACATCAGCCTTGCCGAGGCCTTCGGCCTGGTCCAGGGCGCGAGCAACAGCAACGTGGGCGGGCTGGTCGGCTACAACGTGGGCGGGCTGGTTGCCAACTCAACGGCCTGGGGCAACGTCGTGGGCAAGGACCAAAGCCATGTCGGCGGGCTCATCGGCTACAACGCCGGGGACCTGAAGTCGGTGGAAGCCCGTGGTGATGCCAGTGCTGGCGCCAAGAGCGCGGTGGGCGGCCTGGTGGGTACGCATGGCGTTCTCAAGGGTGACAGCCTTATCGACACCGCTTCGGCCAAGGGCAATGTCTCCGGGGGCAGTTACAGCGTGGTCGGTGGCCTGGTGGGGCAGAACAACGCGCGGATCGTCAACGCGCTTGCCAGTGGTGAGGTTTCAGGCAGCCGGGATGCACGGCTTGGCGGCTTGGCGGGGGTGGACCTGGGTGACATTCGCCAGTCCGCATCCTTCGGCAATATCCAGGTGATTGCGCCCAACTACGCAAGCCTGGGTTACGACCGCCCGTTCAGTCAGGCGGCCGACTTCAACCAGGGGGTGATGGGCAACTGAATCGCCCCCGGCCGTCGATAGAGGCACTTGCCCACTTCGGATATGCCCTGGCAACCCAGGGCGTGTCCGGAATCGGCTGCCTACTTCAGCATCGATGGAGTGTCCTGCCCTTGGGCACTTTCGATTGGCTGGCGTTTGGGCAACCTTGAAACCAACCCCTGCATCCATCGCGGATCAGGGGTTTTTTATGGCCTGCCTCAGACGCCGAGGCTTTCCAGATCCCGGGCCAGCATCACCAGTTGGTGGGCCAGGGAGCTTTCGAGTTTTTCGCTGGACAGCTGGAAGCTCGGGGCGCCGCAGGTCAGGGCCATGATGCTGCCGTCGGCCAGGCGCAGTGGCACGCCGGCACCGTTGACGTTGCGGTCCCACTCGCCCAGCGACAGGCAGAAGCCGAACTCTTCGTATTCACGGAAGGAGTCTTCCAGGGATTTTTCCAGGGCAGGCCATTCATCACCGAGCTTTTTCGCCACTTCCCCCAACAGATGGTCACGCTCGATTTTCGGCGTGGCGGCCAGGTAGGCGCGCCCGGCGGCGCTGGTGGCCAGGGGCAGGCGCAGCCCGGGCTCCATGCGCAGGCTGGCAACTTCCGGCGGGCGGCTGCTGTCGACGTGGATCATCGACAGGCGATCGCGGCAAGTCAGGCTGACGGTGGTGTTGGTGCGGCGCGAGAACTCGTCCATGAACGGCTTGCCCAGCTGGCGCACCCGCAGGCTGGCGGAGTAGGCGTAGCCCAGGGCCAGTACCGCTGAATCCAGCTGGTACTTCTCCAGGTCCTGGTTGTACTTGAGGTAGCCCAGCTGCGTCAGGGTGTAGGTCAGGCGCGACACCGTGGGCTTGGGCAGGCCGGTGATGCGCGCGATGTCCTGGTTGCCGCGTACCGCGTGACCGTGGGTAAAGGCCCGCAGGACTTCCAGGCCTCGGGCCAGGGCTTCGACGAACTTACGGTCTTTGGGCGCTTGTTCCGGGGAGTCGTTCGGGTCTTGCATGGGGTCTTCCGGTAGGGGCTGGTGCCGGGCGCAATGCCGGTTGACCACGCAGCGGATTCGTGGAAACAAAGGAAAAATGTTATCCCGGAACCGCCGCAATTGAAATCTGCGATTCCCTGACGAAACCCGATTCCGTTCCTGACGCCATCACCGGCCAATCAAGGGCACGCCACAACCTCAGTGGCTGCCGCGCGCAGGCGGCCGCGCTTGAACACCCCTTCGGCGCTGGCCAGCAGGCGGTCCTGGGCATCCAGCAGGTCGCAGCTGGCCATGAAGATCTTGGCCCCGCCGCCGCGCAGGCGGGCCACGGCCCGGACCTCGGTGGCCGGTGGGATCGCGGCCATGTAGTTGATGTTCAGGGACAGGGTCAGGGCCAGCCGCCACTGGGCGGGGTCGGCATGCCAGGTGCCGCTCATGCCCATGGCGGTGTCGGCCAGGGAGGCGATGACACCGCCGTGCAGATTGCCGGCCTGGTTGAGGTGATGAGGTTGGACGGTGACCGCGATGACGGTTTGCGCCTGCTGGTATTCCCGCAGGTTCAACCCGAGATGGGCCGCGAATCCGCTGAACAGGCCTTGCAGCATCGAAACTTCGGGTACGGCACTCATGGGCGATGGCTCTTGGGTCAGTCCCGGTCGGGTTTCCTGGAGGGCAGGTGTTCCCCGTGGCCAGGCAGCAGTGATTGTTCTGATTGTGTTTCGCAGGGCAGATAGTTCGTTGAAATGCAGGATGTCAGCGAATATTCTACTGGTCAATATGGAATATTATTTCGCACAGCGGAATATAAGTGGTTGAAAATCACGCCCCGCATGGGGCAGGATCGATCCGGGGCGGTGGCCCATCAACGTGCGGCCTGGCTGGCCAGCCGGCACCGGATGACGCTGTCCATGGCTGTTCCCTCGATCATTCCCGGGCTTGAAGGAGTCTTCCATGTCCACCGCTCGTACCCAGCGCCCCCATCACCGTGTCTGGCCCAAGCGCCTGCCCCTGGCCTTGTCGGTGCCGGCCACCTCGCTCTGGTTCAACCTGGAGGTGGCGGCCCGGCGTTACCCGGACAAGGTCGCCTACCGGTTTTTCGGCCACACGCTGAGCTTTGCCCAGTTGCAGGCCGAGGCCCTGGCGCTGGCCGGCTGGTTGCAGGGCGAAGGGGTCGAGCCCGGTGACCGGGTGGCGCTGTACCTGCAGAACTGCCCGCAATTCATCATCGCCTGCTACGCCATCCTGCGGGCCAATGCGGTGCTGGTGCCGATCAACCCGATGAACAAGGTGCAAGAGCTGAGCTACCAGCTCGGCGATGCCCAGGCGCGGGTACTGATCTGCGCCGCGGACCTGGCGCCCATCGCCCAGGCGGCGAATGCCAGCCTCGAACCCGAGCAGCGACTGCACCGGGTCCTGGTGACCCGCTACAGCGATGCCATGCCGGCATCGGCGGACATGCACCCGGCGGAGGTCGCCAGCGCCGAGATCGATGCCTGGCTGCGCAGCGAGCCAGCGCTGCCCGAAGGCTACCAGCGCTGGAACCAGGCCCTGGCCCAGGCACGTTGCCCCGGCCCGCACACTGCCCAGGCCGATGACCTGGCGCTGCTGCAATACACCTCGGGCACCACCGGCCATCCCAAGGGCTGCATGCACACCCATCGCAGCCTGATGAGCAACGCGGTCAGCGGCAGCTGGACCCAATCCACCGTGGAGTCGGTGGGCCTTGGGGTCGTGCCGTTCTTCCACATCACCGGCCTGGTGTGCTTTGTCCTGCGGGCGGTGTTCGATGCCACCAGTACGGTGATCATGCCGCGCTGGGATCGGGAGCTGGCCGGGCGGCTGATCTCGCGGTACCGGGTGACCCACTGGACCTGCATCCCGACCATGGTCATCGACCTGTTCGCCAGCCCCCATTACCAGGACTTCGAACTGTCGAGCCTGGTGCATATCAACGGTGGCGGGGCGGCGATGCCCGAGGCGGTGGCGCAGCGCCTGCGCCAGGAGTTCGGCCTGACTTTTCTCGAAGGCTACGGCCTCACCGAAACCGCCGCCGCCAGCCATGGCAACCCCCCTGAGCGGGCCAAGCTGCAATGCCTGGGCATGCCGTTCTTTGGCGTCGATTCACGGGTCGTGGACCCGCGCACCCTGGAGGAACTTGCACCCGGCGAGGTGGGGGAAATCATCACCTTTGGCCCGATGCTGTTCAAAGGCTACTGGCGCAACCCTGAAGCCACCGAGGCGGCGTTCGTCGAGTTCGAGGGCAAGCGTTTCCTGCGCACCGGCGATCTGGGGCACATGGATGAGGAGGGCTATTTCTTTCTCACCGACCGCCTCAAGCGAATGATCAACAGCAGCGGCTTCAAGGTCTGGCCGGCGGAAGTGGAGGCGCTGCTGTTCAAGCACCCGGCGGTGCACGAAGCCTGTGTCATCGCCACCCGGGACGCCTACCGCGGGGAAAGCGTCAAGGCCCTGGTGGTGCTGCGCAGCGAGGCCCGGGGCCACACCGCCAGCGAAGAGATCATCGCCTGGGCGCGCGAGCACATGGCCGCCTACAAGGTGCCGCGTGTGCTCGAGTTCGTCGACAGCCTGCCCAAGTCCGGCTCCGGCAAGGTGATGTGGCGCGTGCTCCAGGATCGCGAGGCGACCCATAGCTGAAGAGTGATTTCCCAGGCGGGCCAACCCGCGACTGCGTCGGAGACGACAATGACTACAACAACAATAACGGTCCAGGATCCCCACGCCTCACCCGAGCATGCCCGGCAGCTCGACACGCTGTACGCCAGGATCCGCTGGCGCCTGCTGCCGCTGTTGATGCTGTGCTACATGGTGGCCTTTCTGGACCGGGTGAACATCGGCTACGCCCAGTTGCAGATGAAGCAGACCCTGCCGTTCGGCGATGCGGTGTATGGCCTGGGGGCGGGGATCTTCTTCATCGGCTACTTCATCTTCGAAGTGCCCAGCAACCTGATGCTCAAGCGCAGCGGCGTGCGCAAGACCCTGTTGCGGATCATGTTCTGCTGGGGCCTGGTGGCCGCGGCGATGATGTTCGTCAGCACCCCGATGCAGTTCTACGTTCTGCGCTTTCTTTTGGGGGCCTTCGAGGCCGGGTTCTTCCCCGGGGTGATCCTGTATTTCACCTACTGGTTCCCGGCGCCGCGCCGGGGGCAGGTGATCGCCATCTTCATGACCGCCGCCGCGGTCGCCGGGCTGATTGCCGGGCCGGTCTCGGGCAGCATCCTCAAGTACCTGGACGGCGCGGTCGGCCTGCACGGCTGGCAATGGATGTTCATGATCCAGGGGCTGCCGGCCAGTGTCCTGGGGGTAGTGGCTTTTTTCTATCTGCAGGACAGCCCGGCCCGGGCCCGCTGGCTCAGCCCCGGGGAAAAGCGCCTGCTGGACGCCGACATGGCCCGGGATCTGGCGAACGCCCGGGACAAATCCCAGGACAGCCTGGCGCAGATGTTTCGCGACCCCAGGATCTACCTGCTGTCCACGGCCTATTTCATGTTCCTGGGCGCCACCTACATGCTGGTGTTCTGGATGCCGAGCCTGATCCAGGGCTGGGGCAGCAAGGACCTGTTGCAGGTCGGGCTGATCACCGCGATCCCCAATATCGTCGGGATCGTCGGCATGGTGCTGATCGGGCAGCACTCCGACAAGCACCGGGAGCGGCGCTGGCACTTCGTCGGCTGCATGGCCATTGCGGTGTTCGGCCTGGCGGTCACCACCTTGCTCAACGGCCACCTGCTGCTGTCGGTTACGGCCCTGGGTTTTGCCTACGTGGGGATCAAGGCCGGCACGCCGATCTTCTTCGCCCTGGTCAGCGAGTATCTGTCGGTGGCGGCCACCGCCGGGGGCATTGCCTTCATCAGCAGCCTGGGCAACCTCGGCCCGGCGGTCACACCCTGGCTCAACGGGGTGATCAACAGCCATACCGGCGGCCACGTGTCGAGCATGTACCTGGGGATTGTCATGTACCTGCTGGCGGGCGGGCTGGTACTGGTGACCGCGCGCATCGCCCGGGTGCCCGAGGTCGCTGCGGTCGTCGCCGAATCATGAACTACCCATTGGATTGCCCAGGAGCCCGAACATGAGCCTGCCGAAGATTCTCACCCAGCATTTGCGCCTGCCAGTGGTGGCCGCGCCGCTGTTCATCATTTCCACTCCCGAGCTGGTGATCGCCCAGTGCAAGGCCGGGATCGTCGGTTCCTTTCCGGCATTGAACGCACGGCCGGCCGAGCGCCTGGGGGAGTGGATCGAGCAGATCACCCAGGCCCTGGCCGAGCACGACCGGCTGCACCCGCAGCGGCCCGCCGCGCCGTTTGCGGTGAACCAGATCGTCCACCGCTCCAATGACCGGCTGGAGCAGGACATGGCGGTCTGCGTGCAGCACAAGGTGCCGATCATCATCACCTCCCTGGGCGCGCGCCCCGAGATCAACCAGGCGGTGCACAGCTACGGCGGCATCGTGCTGCACGACGTGATCAACAACCGTTTCGCGCGCAAGGCCATCGACAAGGGCGCCGACGGCCTGATTGCCGTGGCGGCCGGCGCCGGAGGGCATGCGGGCACCCAGTCGCCGTTTGCCCTGGTGCAGGAAATCCGCCAATGGTTCGATGGCCCGCTGCTGCTTTCCGGGGCCATTGCCTCGGGGCGTTCGATCCTCGCGGCCCAGGCCCTGGGGGCGGACCTGGCCTACATCGGCTCGGCCTTTATCGCCACCCAGGAGGCCAACGCGGTGGCGGGCTACAAGCAGATGATCAGCCAGTCGGCGGCCGAGGATATCGTCTACACCAACCTGATCACCGGGGTGCACGGCAATTACCTGAAGGCCTCGCTGGTGGCCGCGGGGCTGGACCCCGATGACCTGCCCAGCAGCGATCCCTCGCAGATGAACTTCGGCGCAGACAGGCACAAGCCCAAGGCCTGGAAGGAGATCTGGGGCTGCGGCCAGGGGATTGGCGTGGTTGACGGCGTACCGAGCGCCGGAGACTTGGTGGCGCGCCTGGGCAGGGAGTATCAGCAGGCCTGCCAGGAGCTGCGCACCCGGTTGCTGTAACGCGCAAGTGGGAAGGGGAGGCTGCCGGCAATGGCCGGCAGCGTCGTTTTCGCGATCTACCAGATCTTGTGGATGAGGCTCAGGGCGTGGCCGCGGTAGGCCAGGGTCTCCATGACCTCCAGGTAGCGGTTGTCGACCTCGGACACGCCCTTGCCTGGCGCCGCGCTGATGCGGCGCCCGGCTTGGCTTGGGTTCAGCAGGGGGATTGAGCGCAGCGTCGGGCAGCGCGCTGCGCACCGGGCAAGGAAGGCGGCGACACCTGCTGCCCTTGCGACAGGCTCAGGTGGCCGCCCGGGCCGCGATTCATGGGGCCTATTGCTTGCCGAGGGCGATGTAGCGTTGCAGGTGGTGATCCTCGTCCCCCAACTGATGGTCGATCATCACCAGCCGCTTGGCGTAATGGGCCAGGGGCAGCTCCCAGGTCATGCCGATGCCGCCGTGCAGCTGGATGCATTCTTGCGCCACCAGGGTGCCGATGCGGCCGATGCTGACCTTGGCCGCTGACAGCGCGCGCTCGCGGTCCAGGCGATCGGCCTCCAGGGCCGAGGCGGCATTGATCACCGCCGAGCGCGCTTGTTCGATCTCCAGCAGCAGCACCGCCATGCGATGTTGCAGTGCCTGGAAACTGCCGATCGGGCGGCCGAACTGCTGGCGGGTGCGCAGGTAATCCAGGGTCGCCACTTTGGCCACTTCCATGGCGCCCAGGGCTTCGGCGCACAACGCCAGCACGCCGCGGCCAATGGCCCGCTCCAGGGTGGCATGGCCCTGGTGCAGGGTGCCCAGCAGGGCGGAGCCCGGCACAAGCAGCTGGTTCAGGCGCACCTGCGCCACGGGGCCGCCATCGAGGGTGGCGCTGCCGCGGATCTCCAGGCCCGGGGTGTCCCTGGGCACCAGGAACAGCGAAATGCCCTGGCTGTCGTCAATGGCCCCGGCGGTGCGGGCCGACACCAACAGCAACCCGGCCTGCTCGCCGTGCAGCACCAGGCTCTTGGTGCCATCCAGGCACCAGCCGTCGGCCTGGGGTTCGGCGCGGCAGGCGACCCGGTTGAGTTCGTAGTGGCTGTCGGGTTCGTCATGGGCCAGGGCGGCGATCAGGCTGCCGTCGATGATCTGCGCCAGCTCGATCTTCTGCGTTTCGCTACCGGCGCTGGCGATGGCGTCCCCGGCCAGCACCGCGCTGCCCAGCAGCGGTTCCACCAGCAGCCCGCGGCCCACGGCCTCGAAGACCAGGGCCAGGTCGAAACCACCGCCGCCGTAGCCACCATCGGCTTCGCTGAACAGGGCGCCGATCACCCCCATCTCTGCCAGCTGCTGCCAGATCCCGGAGTTGAAACCCTGGCCTGACTGCAGGCTCTGCTGGCGTTTTTCCAGGTTGTAGTGCTGGGCGATAAAGCGGTTCAAGCTGTCGCCGAGCATGCGCCGTTCTGCGCTGTGTTCGAAGTTCATGTGCGCACCCTCAGAGCCCGAGAATCATTTTCGAAATGATGTTTTTCTGGATTTCATTGGAGCCGCCGAAGATCGACAGCTTGCGATTGTTGAAGTACTGCGCCGCCGCGCTGCTGGCGAAGGCCGGGCCCAGGTCCATCGCCCCGGTGTCGCCTTCGTCCTGCATGACCCGGGCGGCGGGGCCCATGGCCCGGCGCAGCAGAGCGGTGAGCTCCTGGCGGATTTCCGTGCCGCAGATCTTCAGCATCGAGCTTTCCGCGCCGGGCGCGCCGCCACCGGCCACCGCTGCGATCACCCGCAGGTTGGTGGTCTTCATGTTCTCAAGGTCGATCTCGACCCGGGCCAGGCGTGAGGCGAACTGCGGGTCTTCCAGCAGCGGCCGGCCATTGCGGGTGCGCTGTGCTGCCACGCGCTTGAGGCGTTGCAGCGCGGCCATGGACAAGCCGACCCCGGCAATGTTGGTGCGCTCGTAGGTCAACAGGTACTTGGCACAGGTCCAGCCCTTGTTTTCCTCGCCTACCAGGTTGGCCACCGGCACCCGCACGTCGGTGAAAAACACCTCGTTGATCTCGTGGTCGCCTTCCAGGGTGATGATCGGACGCACCTCGACCCCGGGGCTGGCCATGTCGATCAGCAGGAAGCTGATGCCTTCCTGGGGCTTGGCCTCGCGGTCGGTGCGCACCAGGCAGAAAATCATGTTGGCGTGCTGGCCCAGGGTGGTCCAGGTCTTCTGGCCGTTGACCACATAGTGATCGCCGTCGCGTACGGCCGTGGTCTTGACCGCCGCCAGGTCCGAGCCGGCACCGGGTTCCGAATAGCCCTGGCACCACCAGTGGCGGCCGTCGAGGATGCGCGGCAGCCAGTAGTCCTGCTGCTGTGGGGTGCCGTACTTGATCAGCACCGGGCCCAGCATGTTGACCCCGAACGGCACGATGCGCGGCGCGTTGGCCAGGCCGCATTCGAGTTCGAAGATGAATTTCTCCACGGCGCTCCAGCCCGGCCCGCCGAAGGCCTCGGGCCAGTGGTTGGCCAGCCAGCCGCGGGTGTTGAGGGTCGAATGCCAATGCTCCATGTCGGCCTTGGACAGGCGTTCGCCATTGGCCACCTTGTCACTCAGTTCGCTGGGCAAGTGTTCGGCGAGGAAGGCCTGCACCTGATTGCGGAAGGCTTCTTCTTGGGGGGTGAAACTCAGGTCCATGTCGGCGTCCTCAATAGATTTCGAACAGCGCGGCGGCGCCCATGCCGCCGGCAATGCACATGCTGACCACGGCGTACTTGACCCCGCGGCGCCGACCTTCGAGCAGCACATGGCCGGCCAGGCGCGCGCCGGTCATGCCGAACGGGTGGCCGAGGGCGATGGCCCCGCCGTTGACGTTCAGGCATTCATCGGCGATGCCCAGCCGCTGCTGGCAATAGAGCGCCTGGGAGGCGAAGGCTTCGTTGAGTTCCCAGAGGCCGATGTCGTCCACCTTGAGGCCGTGCCGGGCCAGCAGCCGGGGTACGGCGAACACCGGGCCGATGCCCATTTCGTCGGGTTCGCAACCGGCCACCGCCATGCCACGGAACACGCCCAGTGGTTGCAGGTTGGCGCGGGCCGCTTCTCGGGCCTCCATCAGTACGCAGGCCGAGGCGCCGTCGGACAGTTGCGAGGCGTTGCCGGCGCTGATGAAGCGCTGCGGGCCCAGCACCGGTTCCAGTTTGGCCAGGGCCTCGTAAGTGCTCCCCGGGCGGTTGCAGGTGTCGGCGTCCACCGTGACCTGGTGCTGGCTGACCTCGCCGCTCTGCTTGTCGGTCACGGCCATGGTGGTGGTGCAGGGAATGATTTCCTCGCGGTAGTGCCCGGCCCGTTGCGCCGCTTCGGTCTTGTGCTGGCTGCGCAGCGAGAAACGGTCCTGGGCCTCGCGGCTGATGCCGTAGCGCGCGGCGACGATGTCCGCGGTCTCGATCATCGGCAGGAACAGCTCCGGCTTGTGCTGCACAAGCCAGGGATCGAGATCCGGGTCGTCGCTGCCGCGGCCGCGGATCTGCGAGATGCTTTCCACGCCACCGGCAATGATGGCGGGGGCGCCATCGACCACGATACGCCCGGCGGCCATGGCGATGGCCTGCAAGCCGGAGGCGCAGAAGCGGTTCACCGTGGTGCCGGCGATGCCGATGGGCAGGCCGGCGCGGACCACCGCCAGGCGCGCGACGTTGCGCCCGGTGGTGCCTTCGCCGTAGCCACAACCGAGGATGGCGTCCTCGATCAGCCCCGGGTCGATGCCGGCCCGTTCCACGGCGGCGCGTACCGCGAAAGCGGCGAGGGTCGGGCCGGGAGTGATGTTGAATTCGCCGCGGTGGGCCTTGGTCAGGGGCGTGCGTGCGGTGGATACGATGACGGCTTCGCGCATGGCGCGTGCTCCTTGAGTCAATGGCTGTGGTTGAGGCTGTCGAAGTTCTCGCCGCGCTCCACCAACTGCTCCAGCAGTGGCGAGGCTTTCCAGAACAGCGGGTCTTGTTCGGCGAATTCGCGGATGTCCGCCAGCACCTGGGGCAGGCCGTACTGGTCGGCGTACTTGAGCGGGCCACCGCGATAGCGCGGGAAGCCGTAGCCATGGATAAAGGTGATGTCCACATCCAGGGGGCGCAGGGCGATGCCTTCGTGCACCACGTTGGCGCCTTCGTTGATCATCGCCGCCATGTAGCGCCGCAGGATCTCCGGGTTGCCGAAGGGGCGGGGCGTGATGCCGGCCCGGGCCCGCTCGGCGTCGATGATGGCCAGGACTTCCGGGTCCTGGGTGGCGCTGCGCGGGCCCTGGGCATAGAGGTAGTAGCCACGGCCGGTCTTGTGTCCGAACCAGCCGCGCTCGCACAGGCGGTCGGCAATCTGCACGTAGCGCGCGTCGGGATTGCGGGTGGCGGCCTTGCGTTTGCGCGTCGCCCAGCCGATATCGCCGCCGGCCAGGTCGGCCACCTGGAAGGGCCCCATGGGGAAGCCGAAGTCGCGCAGGGCCTGGTCGATCTGATAGGGCGAAGCGCCGTCCTCCATCATGTAGTCCGCCGCCTGACGGTAGACCGCGAGGATCCGGTTGCCGATGAAACCATCGCAGACCCCGGCACGCACCGGCACCTTGCGCAGTTTCTTCGCCAGTTCGAAGGCAGTGGCCACCACGTCCGGTGCGACCTTGGCCGGGACCACGATCTCCAGCAGCTTCATGATGTTGGCGGGGGAGAAGAAGTGCAGCCCGATGACATCGGCAGGCCGCGAGACGCTGTCGGCGATGGCGTTGAGGTCCAGGTAGGAGGTGTTGCTGGCCAGTACCGCGCCAGGTTTGCACACCCGGTCCAGTTCCTTGAACACCGCCTGCTTGGCGGCCATGTCCTCGAACACCGCTTCGATCACCAGGTCGGCCCGGGCCAGGTCCTGGTAGTCCAGGCTGGCGCGGAAGCGGGCCAGGGTCGCGGCCTTGCCGGCGGCATCCAGGCGGCCTTTTTCGATCAGCCCGTCATAGACCTTCTCGACGTTGCCCCGGCCGCGGTCCAGGGCCTGCTGGTCGCGCTCGATCATGGTGACCTGCAGGCCGGCGTCGAGGGCCGAGACAGCGATGCCGGCGCCCATGGTGCCGCCGCCGACCACGGCCACCTGTTCGATGGGGCGAGGCTGGGCGATGCGGGTTTCCGGGGCCTTGAGCACTTCGCGCTCGGCGAAAAAGGCGTGTACCAGCCCGGCACGCTGCGGGCTGTCGAGGCATTCCTGGAACAGCCGGCGTTCTTCCTCCAGGCCTTGATCGAAGGGCCGGTCAAGGGCCGCCTCGACCGCACGAATGATGTTCTGCGGCGACAGCAGGCCCTTGGCCTTGTGCGTGAGCTGTTCGCGGGCGGCGTTGATCTGTTCGCGTTGCAGATGCTGATCGCCCAGGGCCCGGGCGTCCCGGGTGCGCCGCACGCCGGCATGGCTGTCCACCAGCTCGCGGGCATAGGCCAGGCCGGCAGCCAGGGCATCCTCACCCTCCGCCAGGCGGTCCACCACCCCCAGGTCGAGGGCCTCCCGGGCATTCAGGTGACGGCCGCTGAGCATCAGTTCCAGGGCCGCCCGGGCACCGATCAGGCGTGGCAGGCGCTGAGTGCCACCGGCCCCGGGCAGCAGGCCGAGCAGCACTTCCGGCAGGCCGAGGCGGGCGCTGCCCAGGGCCAGGCGGTAGTGGGCCGCCAGGGCCACTTCCAGGCCGCCTCCCAGTGCCACGCCCTGGATGGCCGCCACCACCGGTTTGGCGCTGTCCTCGATGCGCTTGACCACCGCTGGCAATGCCGGGGCCTGGGGCGTCTGGCCGAATTCGCGAATATCGGCGCCGCCACAGAAGTGGCGCCCGGCGCCGACCAGCAGGATGGCGGCCACCGTCGGATCGTCGGCGGCGCTGTCCAGGGCGGCCAGCAGCCCGCGCCTGACTTCCACGCCAAGGGCGTTCACCGGCGGGTTGTCGAGGGTCAGGACCAGGATGTTGCCGTGCAGGGCGGATGCCACAGAGGGCTGGGCGGTGTCGCGACTCATTGCAGCAGTCTCCCGAGGAAAGGGCAGCGTGAGGCCGATGGTTGCCCAGGGGGCTCCGGGCGCTGAACGGAAATCAGGATTGGATTCCGCTGTTTGAATCGGCTGGTGAAAATAATCCTGTCATCAATAAATTAGTGGGTCAATACGGAATAGTGTTTCGCAGTGCGGAATAAAAAGATTCTTTTTACTTGATTTAAGCCCTTGATTGCTTCAGAGACGTGAGGATGAATATTTGACATATTTGATTTGTGATCACATATTGCTGCCCACAAGAATCACAACAAAGGTGTCACCCCCATGTCCGAAGGTCCTATCCCCCTGCCTACCTTGCGTCAGGTTTCTCGCGATACCTTGCAGGAACAGGTGTATCGACAGATTCGCGAAGCCTTGATGAGTGGCCGATTCCAGCCCGGCCAGAAACTGACCATTCGTGGCCTGGCCGAAGCCCTGGGTTCCAGCCCGATGCCGGTGCGCGAAGCCCTGCAGCGCTTGAGTGCGGAAAATGCCTTCGAGGTCACGGAAACCTCTCGCCTGCGGGTACGCATGATGACGGTGGAGCGCCTGCGGGAAATCCGTGATGCACGGGTGGCCCTGGAGGGGCTGCTGGCGGAAAAGGCCGTGCAGCATCTGCACAAGGCCGATATGCAGGAGATCGCCGATCTCTGCCGGCAGATGCAGAAGGCCGCCGACGAGGTGGATGTCTCCCGCTACCTGTGGACCAACTTCGCTTTCCACCGGCGCATCTATGCGGTGGCCCGGGCCGAACTGACCATGGCCGCCGTGGAGAACTTCTGGCTGCACATGGGCCCCTGCTTCGCCCTGGTGGCGCCGGACAAGGCCCACCTGCAACGTTCCATGGAAGCCCACAACCGAATCGTCGAGGCCCTGGTCGCCGGCGATGGCCCGGCGGCGCGAGCGGCGGTCACCGACGACATCATGCAGGCGGCGGATTCCCTGGGCCGCCTGCTGGCCAAGAGCGACGGCGCAGCACTGCGCAAAGGAGGCCGGGCATGAGCATCCTTCAGCGTTTGCAGCCTTATCCGGGCTTGCGGGTGATGATTTCCGGTGGCGCGGCGGGCATCGGTGAAGTGCTGGCCGCTGCCTACCTTGAAGCCGGCGCCCAGGTGCATGTGTGCGATGTCAGTGAAGCGGCCCTGGCGGCCTTTCGCGATCGCTACCCCGAGGCCCTGGCAACCCGTACCGATGTCGCCGACCCGGCGCAGATCGAAGCCTTGTTCAAGCTTCAGGTGCAGCACTTCGGTGGCCTCGATGTGCTGGTCAACAACGCCGGCATTGCCGGGCCGACCGCGGGCATCGATGCCGTCAGCGATGCCGACTGGCAGCGCACCATCGATATCAACCTGACCGCGCAATACCGCTTCGCCCACCACGCGGTGCCCCTGCTCAAGGCCTCGGACAAGGCCCACCTGCTGCACATCGCCTCCGTGGCCGGGCGCCTGGGCTACGCCTGGCGCACGCCTTATGCCGCTACCAAATGGGCGATTGTCGGGTTGATGAAGTCTTTGGCGGCGGAGCTGGGTGCCAGCGATATCCGGGTCAACGCGCTGTTGCCGGGGATAGTCGAGGGGCCGCGGATGGAGGCGGTGATCCAGGCCCGGGCCGAACAGACCGGGGTACCGGTGGCGCAGATGCGCGAGCAGTACCTGGAGAAGATCTCCCTCAAGCGCATGGTCAGTGCCGAAGACGTGGCGGCCATGGCGCTGTTCCTCTGTTCGCCGGCGGCATGCAACGTCACTGGCCAGGCGATCAGCGTCGACGGCAACGTCGAATACCTCTAGCTCCCGCCGGCTGGCCGCGCCGGCGAGGACCGCCGGCGCTGAAACCTGTAGCGACACCCTGGGATTTTTTTCATCAAGAATAAAAGTCGGAGTACCGTCATGCCTGGAAAAACACCCGTCATCATCACTTGCGCCGTTACCGGTGCCATTCATACCCCGTCCATGTCGCCCCACCTGCCGGTCACGGCCGGGGAGATCGCCGCCGAGGCCATCGCCGCCGCGGAGGCCGGGGCGGCCATCGTCCACCTGCACGCCCGGGACCCGGAGGACGGCCGGCCGAGCCAGGACCCCGAGCTGTTCCGGCGCTTCCTGCCGCAGATCAAGGCCGCCTGCGACGTGGTGATCAACCTCACCACCGGCGGCGCGCCGACCATGGGTGTCGAGGAGCGCCTGCAACCGGTGCTGGAGTTCAAGCCGGAACTGGCCTCGCTGAACATGGGCTCGATGAACTTCGGCCTGTACGAAATGCTCAACCGCTTCACCGAGTTCAAGCACGACTGGGAGCGGCCGTACCTGGAGGAAAGCGACGACCGGATTTTCCGCAATACCTTCCGCGATATCGCCCATATCCTCAGCGCCTGTGCCGAGAACCGCACGCGCTTCGAGATCGAGTGCTACGACATCGGCCACCTCTACACCGCTGCGCATTTCCTGGAGCGCGGCCTGCTCAAGGCGCCGCTGTTCATCCAGTCGGTGTTCGGCCTGCGGGGCGGCATCGGCGGCCACCCCGAGGACCTGGCACACATGCGCCGCACCGCTGACCGGCTGTTCGGCGATGCCTATCACTGGTCGATCCTCGGCGCCGGGCGCAACCAGATTCCCCTGGCGACCATGGGCCTGGCCATGGGCAGCCATGCCCGGGTCGGCCTGGAGGACTCGCTGTGGGACGGCCCCGGCAAGCTGGCGGCGAGCAACGCCGACCAGGTACGACGCATCCGCAGCGTCATCGAGGCCCTGGGCGGCCGGGTGGCGACGGCGGACGAAGCCCGCACCCTGCTCGGGCTCAAGGGGCGCGACCAGGTCGCCTTCTAAGCCCCGCAGGCCCGCTGCCGGCGCCTTCCGGGCGCTGGCGATCCCGCATAACAATTACAAAGGGATATGCCCATGAACACTGCAACCGCCGCGCCGCCCCGGGACCCGCAACAACTGACCCGGCTGATGTTCCTCAAGCTCATGCCGCTGCTGATCGCGGCCTATGTCCTGAGTTTTCTCGACCGCACCAATATCGCCCTGGCCAAGCATCAGCTGGATGTGGACCTGGGGATTTCCGCCGCGGCCTACGGGCTGGGGGCCGGACTGTTCTTCCTCACCTATGCGCTGTCCGAAGTGCCGAGCAACCTGATCATGCACAAGGTCGGCGCGCGCTTCTGGATCGCCCGGATCATGGTGACCTGGGGGCTGATCTCCGCCGCCATGGCTTTCGTCCAGGGCGAGACCTCCTTCTATGTGCTGCGCCTGCTGCTGGGGATCGCCGAGGCCGGGCTGTTTCCCGGGGTCATGCTGTACCTGACCTACTGGTTCGACCGCCAGCAGCGGGCCCGGGCCACCGGCTATTTCCTGCTGGGGGTGTGCCTGGCCAATATCATTGGCGGCCCGCTGGGCGCGGCGCTGATGAAGATGGACGGCCTTTTGGGCTGGCACGGCTGGCAGTGGATGTTCCTGCTCGAAGGCCTGCCGGCGGTGTTCTTCGCCTGGGTGGTATGGCGGCGCCTGCCGGACCGCCCGAGCCGTGCTCCCTGGCTGAGCGCCGAGGAAGCGGCGGCCATCGAACAGCGCCTGGCCCGGGAAGCCGACGAGGGCGCGGGGCAGGGCGGGCACTCGTTCCGGCAATGCTTCACGCCACAGATCCTGCTGGCGATCTTTGTCTACTTCTGCCATCAGATCACCATCTACACCGTGATCTTTTTCCTCCCCAGCATCATCGGCAAGTACGGCAACCTGAGCATCATGAGCGTTGGCCTTTTGACCTCGCTGCCCTGGATCGCCGCAGCCGTCGGGGCTATCGCCTTGCCCCGGCTGGCCAACAGCCCGCAACGCTCGCGGCGCCTGCTGGTCTGTGGCTTGCTGGTGATGGCGGCGGGGCTGTCGATCGCGGCGTTTTCCGGGCCGGTGTTCAGCCTGCTGGGGTTCTGCGTGGCGGCGCTGATGTTCTTCGTGGTGCAGTCGATCATCTTCCTGTACCCGGCTTCACGGCTCAAAGGCGCGGCGTTGGCGGGTGGCCTGGGCTTCGTCAATTCCTGCGGGCTGCTGGGCGGTTTTGTCGGCCCTTCGGTGATGGGCGCGATCGAGATGAGCACCGGCAATGCCATGAATGGCCTCAAGGTGATTGCCCTGGTGCTGCTGGTGGCGGCATTGGCGGCCCTGCGTTTGCGCCAGGGCCAGGAGGACCGCTGTGAGCAAAGGGCGAGCGGGCTGGCGAGAAACTCCGCCTGAGGTCTGCCCGGGGGCGGCGTCGCTTGGCAGATCTTGCCTGGACGCCAGCCCTCCGGCCTTTCTACACTGCTTCCCGTCTGGGGACCGGGGGCAACATCAATGAATCGCAATGAACTGCGCAAGGCCGATATCAACCTGATGGTGGTGTTCGAGGCGCTGATGCTCGAGCGCAATGTCACCCGGGTGGCGGAGAAGCTGTTCCTCGGCCAGCCCACCATCAGTTCCGCGCTCAACCGCCTGCGGGCGATGTTCAACGACCCGCTGTTCATTCGCGTCGGCCATCGCATGGAGCCCACGGCCCGTGCCGAGCAGATCATCCAGCACCTGTCGCCGGCCCTGGACGCACTGTCCTCGGCCCTGAGCCTGACCCACGATTTCGATCCCGCCAGCAGCACCATGACCTTTCGCATCGGCCTGTCCGACGACGTCGAGTTCGGCCTGCTGCCCCCCCTGCTGCGGGCCCTGCGCCAGGAAGCGCCGCAAGTGGTGGTCGTGGTGCAGCATGTGGACTACTGGCGGATTCCCGACCTGCTGGCGTCCGGCGATATCACCGTGGGCATCAGCCAGACCCGCGGCCTGCCGGCCAACGCCAAGCGCAAGCTGCTGCGGCATATCCAGCCCAGCGTGCTGCGGGCCGATGCCAGCGATACACCGCTGACCCTCGACGAGTACTGCGCGCGGCCCCATGTGCTGGTGTCCCACACCGCCAATGTCGCCGGCTTCGCCGATGAGTGGCTGGCGGAGATCGGCCGCACCCGCCAGGTCGTGTTGTCGGTGCCCCAGTACAGCTCGCTGCCGGCCCTGCTCGCCGGTACCAAGCTGATCGCCAGCCTACCCGACTATGCCGCCGCCGCCATGGCCGCCTCGGGGCAGCTGTACTGCGAGCCGTTTCCGTTCAAGACCCCGACCCTGGACCTGTCCATGGTCTGGCTCAGCCATGTGGACACCGACCCCGCCGAACGCTGGCTGCGCTCGCGGCTGGAAGCTTTCATGAGCGAGCGGGCGCCCCTCGCGAGCTAATCGCGCCTGGTAGCCGCTGCCGCAGGCTGCGATGGACCGCGCAGCAGGGCCCAAACCTGCCCATGCGGTATGCCTGGCGGATCGGGTGGGCGGCCTTGCCAGTCCTGCGGACCGGGTCGCAGCCTGCGGCAGCGGCGACAGCGGCGCAGTGAACGGAGGCCGCCAGCTTGGCATAGGCACAGGCGGCTGCTTTGCTGTGTGGATCGTCTGTTGAAACATTGATCGGTGGAGTGTGCCCATGAGTCGTTCCCGTTCCCTGTTGCGTGGGCGTGGCAGCCACGACAGCGGCAAGGTTGGCATGGTCGAGCTGTTCTTCGACCTGGTGTTCGTGTTTGCCGTGACCCAACTGTCCCACTCCCTGCTGGCTCATCTGTCCCTGGGCGGAGCGCTGCAGGTGGCGTTGCTGATGGTGGCGGTGTGGTGGGTGTGGATCTTCACCTCGTGGATCACCAACTGGCTGGACCCGGAAGCCCTGCCGATCCGCCTCGGCCTGTTCGTGCTGATGGTGGCCGGGTTGCTGCTGTCCTCGTCGATTCCCCAGGCCTTCGGCGAGCGTGGGCTGCTGTTCGCCGGCGCCTATGTGTTCATGCAGGTGGGGCGCACCGCCTATTCGCTGTGGGCGGTGCGCGGCGAGCCGCTGAACATGACCCGCAACTTCCAGCGGATCCTCTTGTGGCTGATGTTCTCGGGCGTTTTCTGGATCACCGGTGGCCTGCTCGAAGGCCCGCAGCGCCTGGCGTGCTGGGGGCTGGCCCTGGCCATCGAGGTGCTGTCGCCGTCGCTGTATTTCTGGGTGCCGGGGCTCGGCCGCTCGACCCTGGAAGACTGGAATGTCGAAGGCAACCACATGGCCGAGCGCTGCGCTCTGTTCGTGATCATCGCCCTGGGTGAATCCCTGCTGGTCACCGGCGCCACCTTCGCCGAGCTGGCCACCAGTGCCGAAGGGGTACTGGCTTTCGTGGTGGCGGTGCTGGGCAGCATTGCCATGTGGTGGGTGTATTTCGACAGCGGCGCCGAGCGTGCCCACCACCGCATCGCCCACTCCAGCGACCCGGGGCGCCAGGCGCGTATTGCCTACACCTACCTGCATGTGCTGATCGTCGCCGGGATCATCGTCAGTGCGGTGGCCGACGAACTGGTGCTGGTGCACCCGCAGCATGCCAGCCAGGCCGCGGTGCTGGTGATCGTCGGCGGCCCCTGGCTGTTCCTGCTCGGTTGCGCGCTGTTCAAGTGGGTGATGAACGAGCGGCCGTTGCCGCCGCTGTCGCACCTGGCCGGGCTCGCGGCCTTGCTGCTGTTGTTGCCCGCGGCCTGGAACCAGTGGTTTTCCGCCCTGGCGCTGGGCAGCCTGACCACCCTGGTGATGCTGCTGGTGGCGGCCTGGGAAACCCTGGCCCTGCGGGAAAGGGCGGCGTCCAGGCAATGAGGCTAACGGCTACTGCGGCGGCGTGGGGCGGGTTGTGTAGTATGGAGCGCCTTTTTACCCCTGACTGACCGGGAGCTTTGCCATGCCGCACCTGCATATGGAATACACCGCCAACCTGCCGCAACTGGACGTCGACAAGGCGCTGCTGCGACTCAATCATGGGCTGGTGGCGTCCGGGCAGTTCTCCGACGAGTTCGACATCAAGAGCCGTGCAGTCAAGGTCGAAGCGTTCCGGGTCGGCACCGGGATTGGCGAGCGCGGCTTTGTCCACGTCAAGCTGGCCTTGCTCAGCGGCCGTTCGCCAGAGGTCAAGAAGCAGTTGTCCGAGAGCCTGCTGGCGGTGTTGCAGGATCTGGCGCCATGGCCGGCGGATGTCCAGGTGCAACTGTGCGTGGAGATCGTCGATATCGACCGCGCGTCCTACAGCAAGGCCGCCGTCGGCCGCTGAGGATCAGGCCAGCCCCTGCTCGGCGCAGACCTTGACTATCTGTTCACGGAACCAGGTCTGCGCGCTGTCCTGATCGGTGTGCTGGCTCCACTGCATGTCCAGGCTGAATCCCGGCAGGCCGCTGGGGGCCTCGCAATGGTTGAACACTGCCTCGTTGGCCAGCAGTGCCTGGATGCGCCGGGGCAGGGTGAGGAGGAAGTCGGTGCCGGTGATCATCTTCAGCGCTGCGCTGTAGCTGTTGGAGCGGGCGACGATCTGCCGCTTGTGGGCCTGGCGCGCCAGCCAGCCGTCCACCATGTTGCTGTCCGACGTCCAGGGCGTGGGAAACACGTGCCGCCGCTCGATGAACGACTGCAGGCTGAAGCGCGGTTCCCTGGGCGGGGTCGCACGCTTGTCGAAGACACACACCAGGTCGTCCTCCAGCAGCATCTGCGACTTGAAGTCGGCGTGGCGGCGATGGAAGTCGGGCCCGAAACAGATCACCAGGTCGACGCTGCCATCGCGCAGGTCCTCGGCGGGAATATCACTTTCCAGCTTCTGCACGTTGACCGTCACCGGCAGGTCGGCGTAGTCGAAGCCCTTGAGCAGGCGCGGCAGGATCAACAGCTCGAAGTATTCCGGGGCACAGAGATTGAAGGTCACGGCCTGGCGGGTCGGGTCGAAGGCCGGCACACCGCTGTGGCACAGGTTGATGCTCTCCAGGATCCTCAGCACGTGGTTGTACATGCTGGTGGCCTTGTAGGTCGGGCGCATGCCGGTGCGGGTGTTGATGAACAGTTCGTCCTCGAAGCCGTTGCGCAGTTTCTTCAGGCAGTAGCTGACGGTCGACTGGCTGACGCAGAGGGTTTCCGAAACCCCGGTGACACTGCTTTGCTCGTACACCGCGATAAAGACCATGAGGTCCTGCATGTCGAGTTTTCTGAGCACATTGCTGATGAGCATCCGTTCCATCCCGCTGAGCACCTGGCGCCGGTGGCGCGCAAACCGGATCGATGCTAGCGGAACGATCGTCCTAATTAAATGCCCGGGGCGGGGATTCGCGGACAGCATCGGGACATAAATGTCCGATAACACGACCTGCGCAGTTTCGCGCACTGCAATGGTGCTTGTCCCGGGTAGATTTCAGGCCGCCGCGGCTGTCGGGCGGCTGCCGCGCACCAGGCCGAGCATGCCCAGGGCCACCAGCAGGGCGCCGAGCATTTCTGTCAACTGTGGCCCCTGGCCCAGCCACAACCAGTGGAACAGCGTGAGGAACAGGGTGCTCAGGTAGATGTAGGAAATCACCGTGGACGGGGCGATGACGCCGATGGCCCGATGCAGCAGCCAGAAGGTTGCCAGGGTGGCGAACAGCGCCAGGTACAGCAGCCACAGCAGGTCGTTGCCGCGCAGTAGCGCGGCACTGCGCCAGCCGCCACTGGCCAGGCTGGCGACAAACAGGAACAGCGATCCGAACAGCATGTTCCAGAAGGTCATGGCCGCCGGGCTGCGCCCTTGCAGGCTGCCGGCCTTGAAGCGCTGGCTCAGCGGCGAGTAGGCGGCCATGGCCAGGCAGCCCAGGGCGTAGATACCCATGGCGTACAGCGACGGCAATTGCCCTGGCGCGCCGCCCTTGAGGATCAGCAGCAGCGCCCCGGCCCCCGCCACCAGCATCGGCAGCAGGCGGCGCCGCAGGCCGCTGCCAGGCAGCAGCCAGGCTTCGAACACCAGGGTCAGGAGCGGCACCAGGGTGAACAGGGTCCCGGTGTTGACCGCCGAGGTATAGCGCAGGGCTTCGAACAGCGAACCGAAATACAGCGCCAGCAGCAGGCCCAGCAGCCCATGGGCGCGCAAGCCGGCCAGGGTCATGGGCGCCGAACCCTTGAGCCACAACAGAGGCACGAACATCAGCGCCGAGAACAACAGGCGCAGGGCAGTCAGCAGCACCGGGTCGATGGCCTGGCTGACCTCGGCGGCGGCAAAGAACGAAGCGGCAATCAGCACCGCCCACAGCAGCATGCCAAGGTTGGCCTGGGTGAAGTTCGCCGGGTTCATGATGGCCTCCCCCGGCTCAGCGGATGTGCTGGCGGTAATGTTTCGGATCGAAGCGCAGCACCATGAGGATCATCACCAGCATCACCGCGGCCAGTGACCACCAGGCCCATTCAAAGCTGCCCAGCTGGTCGCGGATCATGCCCGCCAGCAACGGCGACAGCCCGGCAATCAGGTAGCCGATGCCCTGCACGAAAGCGGTCAGGCCACCGGCGCGGCGCGGGTCGCTGAGGTGGTCCAGGGAGACGATCAGGCTCATGGGAAACAGCCCGCCAATTCCCAGGCCCAGCAGGCACGGCCACAGCAGGCTGAGGTGTTTGGGGCTGAGGATCAGGCCGCAGAAGCCGGCGATGATCAGTACCAGCAGGGCCACCAGCACCAGGCGCCGGTCCTGGCTGCGGTTGGCGATGGCCGGGGTGACCAGCCCGGAAATCACTTCCATGGCGGTGAGAAAGCCCAGTAACAGGCCCGCGTTCTGCTCGCTCCAGCCGTTCTCCACGTAGTAGGGCGCCAGCCATGCCAGCACGCAGGTGTAGGAAGCGGTGCCGAGGCCGAAGAACACCGCCAGCAGCCAGGCCCGGCGATTACCGGCAAAGGACTCCCGTGCTCCACCTTTGCCCGGCAGCCTGGGCAGGGCCGCGCGCTGGGCGTACCAGAACACCAGGGCCAGCAGCGCCAGGGCGGCCCAGATCGCCAGGGCCAGGCGCCAACTGCCACTGTGGTTCATCACCAGGGGGGAGAAGGACGCGGCCAGTGCTGCACCGCCCATGATCGAGGTGACGTACAGGCCCATGAACAACGAGACATTGTCGGCAAAGCGCGACTTGATCAGCGCCGGCAGCAGTGCCTGGATCAGGGCGATGCCGATGCCGGCCAGCACCGCGCTGAGAATCAGCTCGGCCGCCGAGTCCATGAACAGCCGCGAGACCGTGGCCAGGCCGATGACCAGTAGCGACAGGACCACGGTGCGGTGCTCGCCCAGGCGCTGGCTGATGCCCATGCCGAAGAACATCGCCAGGCCCATGGCCATGACCGGCAGCATGGTCAGCAGGGAAGCCAGGCTGAAGCTCAAGGGGATATCGCCGCGAATGCCCGACAGCAGCGGGCCGACGGCGGCCATCGACGGACGCAGATTGAGCGCCACCAGAATCACACTGACCATCAGCCAGAGTGCGGGGCGGGAAGTTGCACGAACGTTTTCCATGGTCGGACCTTCAACAAACAAGGACCCGATTAGGCGGCTCGGTCTGGAGTGGGGGCAAATCAGAAAGTCCGCGGTGTTATTTAAAAACTAAATAACACCGCGGACCTGTAGCCGCTGCCGCAGGCTGCGATCCGGGCCGCAGGGCCGCAAACCGGACGATACGCACGCCCGGCAGGCACCTACCGCTGGAGCAACCTGCAACCCGGGGTCAGAACGGCTTGGTCGGCAGGTACTTGCCGTCCAGGGTGATCACTGCGCGGGAACCGCCTTCCGGATCTTCGACCTTTTTGATGTCCAGCTTGAAGTTGATGGCGCTGATGATGCCGTCGCCGAACTGCTCGTGGACCAGGGCCTTGAGGGTCGAACCGTAGACTTGGAGCATTTCATAGAAGCGATACACGGTCGGGTCGGTGGGGATGCCGCCGGCGATGCTGCCGCGCAGGGGAATGCTCTGCAGCAGGCGGCTGGCGTCCTGGTCCAGGCCCAGCTTGTCGCACACCAGGTCGGCGGCGGTGGCCGGCAGGGCGTGCTGGCCCAGCAGGGCGGCGGTGACGAAAGCCAGGCTCAGCCCGGTGCCGTCGGTGAGGTCCTGCCACGACAGGTTCTTGCGCGCCTTGGCGTCGATGATGGTGTCGGCCAGGGCCAGGCGTGGAGCTTGGGCGAATTGGGATTGCAGCATGGGGTGACTCCTCTTGAGTGACGAAACGGGGGCTGCTCAGGCAGCGCTGGAAGCTTGGCTGGCCAGGGCACAGGTGTGCGGGTACTCGGCCAGGGAGACGAAACGCTGGGTGTTGCCGTCGAGGGTGACGATGGCGCCGCTCTCGATGTCATAGACCCAGCCATGCAGGTTGAGCCGGCCCTGTTCCAGGGCCAGGGCCACCGAAGGATGGGTCTTGAGGTTGGCCAGTTGGGCGATCACGTTGTCGCGCACCAGGGCGTCCAGGTGCTCGGCGGGCGAGGCGTGCTGGCGGGCGGCATTGATCACCTTGGCCGACTCGGCATGGCGCAGCCAGTTGGCCACGGCGGGCAGGTGGTCGAGGCACTTGCAGGTGGAAATGGCGGTCATCGCGCCGCAGTCGGAGTGGCCGCAGATGACGATGTCGCTCACCCCCAGCACTGCCACCGCGTATTCCACGGTGGCCGATACGCCGCCCGGCTCGGGGCCATAGCTGGGCACGATGTTGCCGGCGTTGCGGATCACGAACAGGTCGCCGGGCTCTTGCTGGGTCAGCAGTTCGGGCACCACCCGGCTGTCGGAGCAGGTGACGAACAGGGTGCCGGGGTTCTGGGTGCTGGCCAGTTGCTTGAACAGTTCACTGCGTTGGGGAAAGGCTTCGCGCTGGAACTTGAGGAAGCCGTCGATGATGTTCTGCATGGGGTTCTCCTTGCGTCGCTGATGGGGCAAGGATGGAAGTTTTCAGCTATAGCGTCCAAGACCGGCTTATTATGCTTTCCATAAGTACAGCCTATAGTTGGAATTCCCCATGCTGTTGCGTCACATCCGTTACCTGCTGGCCGTGGCCGAGCATTGCAACTTCACCCGGGCTGCCGAGGCGCTGCATGTGTCCCAGCCGACCCTGTCGCAACAGATCAAGCAGTTGGAGGAGGGCCTGGGGGCGCCGCTGTTCGACCGTTCCGGGCGCAGCGTGCGCCTCACCGATGCCGGCCAGGCCTATGTCGCCTATGCCCGCCGCGCCCTGCAGGACCTGGAGGCGGCCAGGCGGGCGATCCACGATGTGCAGGACCTGAGCCGCGGCTCGCTGCGCCTGGCACTGACCCCGACCTTTACCGCCTACCTGGCCGGGCCCTTGCTCAGCCGCTTTTACCGGCAGCACCCGGGAATCGGCCTGAGCATCGAGGAAATGACCCAGGACCGCCTGGAGGCGGCCCTGGCCGAAGACCGCCTGGACCTGGGTATCGCCTTCGCCGGCGAGCACCTGGCGGAGATCGAGAGTCAGGCGCTGTTCATCGAGACCCTGAGCCTGATGGTCGGCCCGCAGTATCCGCAGCCCGAGCGCCTGCCCTTGAGTGCCGAGGCCCTGGGCCGCCAGCCCCTGGTGCTGCTCAGCGCCGACTTCGCCACCCGCCGGCACATCGACCTGTATTGCCGGCAGCAGGGCATTGCCCCGCCGATCGCCGCCGAGGCCAATTCGGTCAGTGCGATTGTCGAGATGGTCCGGCGCGGGCAACTGGCGACCATCCTGCCCAGCTCCATTGCCCGGGAGCAGCCGGGGCTGCGCACCCTGGCCTTGCAGTCACCACCGGCGCCGCGCAGCGTGGTGCTGCTGGGGCGCAAGGGCGCCTATCGCAGCGCCGCCTGCCAGGCTTTCCGGCAGCTGCTGCTGGATCAGGACGAGGGCGCGGCCAGCCACTGATTGACCACCCGGTCGTAGGCGCCGGTGGCCTTGCTCAGGTGCAGCCATTGGTCGACGTAGCTTTTCCAGGCCACATCGTCCCGGGGCAGGAGAAAGGCCTTCTCGCTGTATTGCAGATAGCGCTCGGGGTTGACTGCGCACAGCCCCGGCTTGTGCCGTTGCTGGAAGCGCGCCTCCGAGGCGTCGGTGATCATCACGTCGGCGCGGTGGGTCAGCAACTGATCGAAGATCGTCACGTTGTCGGCGAACAGGGTCAGGCTGGCCTTGGGCAGGTGGGCCCGGGCGAAGATTTCGTTGGTGCCGCCCGGTGGCTCGATCAGGCGCACCTCGGGCTGGTTGATCTGTTCCAGGGTCTGGTAGCGCTTGAGATCCTGGCAGCGCACCAGGGGGATCTTGCCGTCGATGCCCAGGGGCTGGCTGAAGAAGGCTTTTTTCTGCCGCTCCAGTGACACCGAAATACCGCCGACGGCGATGTCGCACTGTTGGCTCTGGAAGTCCGCCATCAGGCCTTTCCAGGTGGTGTTGACCCACTTCACCCGCACCCCGAGGCTCTCGGCCAGGGATTCGGCCAGGCTGATGTCGATGCCTTCGTAGTGGCCGTCGTCGCGCAGGTAGCTGTAGGGCTTGTAGTCGCCGGTGGTGCAGACCGTCAGGTGGCCGCGCTCGATCACCTGGTCCAGGTGCGAGGAGGGCTCCTGGGCGAAGCTCAGGGCTGGGGCGCTGAGGCCCAGCAGGGTACACAACAGCAGGCGCGGGAGCATGGAATCGTTCCTTGAGGGGCAGGGGGGCGGAGCATTATTGGCGCCAGCCGCCGGCCAGGCAAGGCAAGTACCGGTGCCGGAAGGCGATGCGGGCTTTCGACCTTTTTTTCACGAATGGCACGTTAACCTGTGGCCCCTGGATTCCAAAAAGAGTTCGCCGTTCATGTCGTCCCATCCCCCACCGTCCATCGAACTGGAGTTCGCTCGGCGCTACGACCAGGAGCACGCGCGCGTCTGCCGCGAGCCCCGGCCAGCCGGGATCGGCGCACGCCTGGCCGTCTGGCGCACGGCGCGCCTGGTACGTCACGCCCTGAAGGAAGCCGGCGAGCCGGGGCTGATCCTGGATGTGGCCTGTGGCGCCGGGCGCTACTGGCCGGTGCTGGGCGAGCACGGCAACCGGGTGATTCTGGCGGCGGACCCTTCCCAGGACATGTTGAACCATGCCCAGACCCACCACCCGGCCAGCCTGCTGAAGCGGGTCAAGACCTTTCACAGCTCGGCGTTCAATATCGGCCTGTCGGCCAATGCGGTGGACTGCATCATCTGCATGCAACTCTTTGCCCACGTGACCCGGGGCGAGGATCGCCTGGCCCTGCTGCGCGAGTTCTACCGGGTCAGCCGGGACACGGTGATCCTGGCCACGCGGATCGAACCGCTGTTGCAGATCGCCCGACCCGCTTCTGCCAGCTCCGGCATGCTGCCGCTGGCCAGCAAGGTGCAGCTGGAAGCGGAGTTCCGCGAAGCCGGTTTTGAAGTGCTCGACCATCGGGACCTGCTGCCCGGTTGGGCGCCTTCGCGGGTCTATGTGCTGAGAAAACAGGGTTAGCCCAGAGTCTCGGACTATTCTTGCCCTCCGGCAGATGGTTTCTCACTTGCTCTTGTCGGGTGAATGCTCGGAAATCGCCGGAGGCGATATATACTGCGCGCCATTCTTCAAGGGAGAGCCGTGTGGCCATCGATATACATTGGATTCGCGACAACGATAGCCTCGGTCAGCTTTGCGCCCAGTGGCAGCAGTTGCCATTCGTCGCCCTCGACACCGAATTCATGCGGGTCGACACTTTCTATCCCATTGCCGCCCTGTTGCAGATTGGCGATGGGCAGCGCGCCTACCTGATTGACCCTTTGACCATCGACAACTGGCAGCCACTGGCGGCCCTGCTGGAGAATCCGGCAGTGGTCAAGGTGGTGCACGCCTGCAGCGAGGACCTTGAAGTCCTGCTGCGCCTGACTGGCAGCCTGCCGGCGCCGTTGTTCGACACGCAACTGGCGGCCGCCTACCTGAACCTGGGTTTCTCCATGGGCTATTCGCGCCTGGTGCAGGAAGTCCTGGGCATCGACCTGCCCAAGGGCGAGACCCGTTCCGACTGGCTGCAGCGCCCGCTGTCGGAAACCCAGGTCAGCTACGCCGCCGAAGACGCCGTGCACCTGGCCCAGGTGTTCACCGAACTGCGGCCCAGGTTGTCCGAGGACAAGTACCGCTGGGTGCTGGAAGACGGCGCCGAGCTGGTGGCCAACCTGCGCCGCGAAGTGGACCCCTACGAGGTCTACCGCGAAGCCAAGCTGGCCTGGAAACTGTCCCGCGCCCAGCTGGCGGTCTTGCGTGAACTGTGTGCCTGGCGCGAGCGCGAGGCCCGTGCCCGCAACCTGCCGCGCAACCGTATCGTGCGCGAGCATGCCCTGTGGCCCTTGGCCAAGACCCAGCCGGACAACCTGTCGGCGCTGGCCAAGATCGAAGACATGCACCCGCGTACCGTGCGCCAGGACGGCGAGTTCCTCCTCGACCTGATCAAGCGCACCGCCAGCGTCGGCCCGGATCAATGGCCGCCGGCCGTGCCCGAACCCCTGCCGATCGAAGCCGCGGCCCTGCTCAAGCGCCTCAAGGCCGTGGGCCAGGCCCAGGCCGAGCGCCTGGGGATCGCCCCGGAAGTGATGCTGCGCAAGAAAACCCTGGAGAGCCTGCTCAAGAGCGGCTTCCCCAACGGGCCTTACCAATTGCCTGATTCGTTGCGTGGCTGGCGCCGCGAATTGATGGGCCAGGCGCTGCTGGACAGCCTGGCCACCGCCGGAGAACAGCCTTGAAACGTATCTGCTCCATCTACAAAAGCCCGCGCAAGAACGAGATGTACCTCTACGTGCTCAAAAGCGAGGCTCTGGAACGCGTGCCGGAAAACCTGCTACTGGCCTTCGGCAAGCCGCAACATGCCTTCGACCTGGTGCTGAGCCCGGAGCGCAAGCTGTCCCGCGAGGACATCCACCAGGTGCTGGAAAACCTCGACAAGCAGGGCTACCACCTGCAGATGCCACCGGCAGAAGACGAGTACATCGAGCACTTGCCCGAAGAGCTGCTGCGTCGCAATGATCCGGTCTGACCTGTAGGCGCCCGGTCCCGGGCCTCCTTGTAAGTGCAACTGACTGACCTGGCAGCCGCCTTGATCGATGGAGCGATTCTCCGTCGGCGGCTGCCTGCACCGTTTTTTAAGGTTTGAGCCATGCGCGTTCTGATTGCCGAACACGATCACGCTGTTTATGCCCGCCTGTTGCGTCAGGCGGCCCCGGAGCTGGAAGTGCTGACCAGTGGCGACTCCGCCGAGCTGGCACGGTTGGCGGCGGATTGTCCGGTCTGGCTGGGGCAGCCGGACCTGCTGGCCACCCTGCTGCGCCAGGGGCACCAGCCCCAGTGGCTGCAATCCACCTGGGCCGGCATTACCCCGCTGCTGGCCGACGGCCTGCCGCGGCACTACCGCCTGACCCGGGCCGTGGGCATCTTCGGCCAGGTGATGGCCGAGTACGTGCTGACCTACATCCTGGGCCATGAGCGCGAGGTGCTGGCGCGCCTGGTGAGCCAGGTCGAGCGCAAGTGGGACAACCGCCTGGGCCAGAGCCTGGTGGGGCGCAAGGTGCTGATCGTCGGCACCGGCGACATCGGCCAGAGCGTGGCGCAGTTCCTCCTGCCGTTTGGCGTGAAGCTGTACGGCATCGCCAGCCAGCCCCGGGAGCAGGCGCCCTTTATCGAAGTGGCCGGCCTGCAAGACCTGGGGCGCCTGGTGGGGGAGGTGGACTACGTGGTCAACCTGCTGCCCAACACCCCGAGCACTCACGACCTGTACGACGCGGCGCTGTTCAAGCAGTTCAAGCCCACGGGGTTGTTCATCAATGTTGGCCGGGGCGTGGCGGTGGTCGATGCGGACCTGGTGCAGGCCCTCAAGGATGGGCATCTGGCGGGGGCGGTGATCGATGTCTGCCGCCAGGAGCCCTTGCCGCAACGGCATCCGTTCTGGACCGCCTGGGGCTTGCTGCTGACGGGCCACAGTTCGGCGCCGACCTCGCCGGAATTGATGGTGCAGTTGTTCGTCGACAACCTGCGGGCTTATCAGGCTGGGCAGGCCCTGCGCGGCGAAGTGGATTTCGCCCGGGGCTATTGAAACGGACCTGATCGCAGGAGCGAGCTTGCTCGCGAAAGCCGCGCTTGCCAGGCAAGCGCGGCGCCCTTCAGGGCTTCGCGAGCAAGCTCGCTCCTACAGAGGCGATCGCGGCTTTAGAGGCTGAAATCGCCTTCGGCCACGGTTTCGCTCAGGGGGCGACGCGGGCTTGGCTCTTCCCGGGCCTGGAGGTAGTCGGCCAGGGTCGACTTGTCTCCCAGCTTGCCCACGGCCACGGCGGCGTGCACGGCATAGCCTTCGGGGATCTTCAGTTCCTTGCGGGTCAGTTCCTGGTCGAAACCGGCCATGCCGTGGGTGTGCCAGCCACTGAGGCTGGCTTGCAGGGCCAGGTGGCCCCAGGCCGAACCGGTGTCGAAGGTGTGCCACAGGGCCGGGGTTTCCTCGCTGGCGCCGGGCACGGTGAAGGTGGTCTTGGAAATCACGATCACCAGGGCCGAAGCGTGTTGCGCCCAGCCACGGTTGAATTCGTTGAGCAGGCCGAGGAAGCGTTCCCAGTTCGGCGTGTCGCGGCGGGCATAGAGGAAGCGCCAGGGCTGCGAGTTGTAGGCCGAAGGCGCCCAGCGTGCGGCTTCGAAGAAGCTCAGCAGGGTTTCTTCGGGGATGCTTTCGCCGGTGAAGGCCCGGGGCGACCAGCGCTGGGTGAACTGCGGGTGGATGGCGTAGTCGGCAACGCGAGTGTTGGCGCTCATGGAAAAACTCCTGGCAGCATGTGAGATGAGTGGAATAAACCGGCAAGCGCAGATGAGCTGAGCGAAGGGGTATTCCTGACCCCGTGCGGTTTGCCGGGTGCAACGCGGTCAAGCGTTAATGGCACACGGACGCGGGTCGGTCCGAGGGGCAAAGCTACTGTGCCCATGGCCCGCTGACAAGTCCCGGCCTACCGACAGTCGCCAGCGCTTGGCCCGCCGGTTCTTCGGCACTAGACTGGCGGCCTTTTCACCCTCGGATATTGATGCTTGAGCCATGGCCGCCAAAGTCGAACCTTTCTGGATACGCAAAACCCTCGAACAACTCGACCAGGACGAATGGGAGTCGTTGTGCGATGGCTGCGGTCTGTGCTGCCTGCAAAAGCTTGAAGACGAGGACGACAACAGCGTCTATTACACGCGCATCGCCTGCAAGCTTTTGGACCTCAAGACCTGCCAGTGCAGCGATTACCCCAACCGCCGCGACTCGGTGCCCGACTGCATCCAGCTGACCCCGGGCAAGGCCGACGAATTCAAGTGGCTGCCCCCCACCTGCGGCTACCGCCTGGTGAGCGAGGGCAAGGACCTGCCCCTGTGGCACCACCTGGTGTGCGGCGACCGCGATGCGGTGCACCACGAACGTATTTCCCAGTCCGGCCGCATGCTCGCCGAAGGCAGCGTGGCGGAAGAGGATTGGGAGGATCATCTGATTTTCCGCGCAGGCTGAGGGTTCGCCGCGCCGGCTTCAAGGTTTCAATAGCAAGGAGAGGGTATGAGGGTGGGGGCGAAGCTGGCGCTGGCCGCTGCGATGCTGGCATTGAGCGCATCGGCGTTTGCGGCGAAGAAGGTCGATCTGGATTATCACGTGCGCTTCCTGCCCCAGAGCGATCAGGCCGAAGTGCGCCTGACCCTGGCCGACGGCGCGGCGCTGCGCAGCCTGGATTTCGATCTGGGCTCGACCGGCGACTACAGCGACTTCAAGGCCGACGGCCAATGGCAGGCCGCCCCCGCCGGTGCCGGCGGTCAGCGTGGGGTCTGGCGTCCGGCCAGCGGCAAGGCCAGCCTGAGCTACCGGGTACGCCTGAACCACAGCATCAAGAAGGGCAGCTATGACAGCCGCAGTACTGCCAACTGGGCCCTGCTGCGCGGCGAAACCCTGGTGCCGCCGGCGCACCTGGACCAGCAGGACGGCATCGAGCTGGTGGCGCGCCTGGATTTCGAACTGCCCGCCGGCTGGAAGAGCATCGAGACCGCCTGGCCGCGGATCGGCAAGCACCGTTTTCGCATCGACAACCCCTCGCGGCTGTTCGACCGTCCCGCCGGCTGGATGCTCGCCGGCACCCTGGGCAGCCGCCGCACGCGCCTGGGGGAAACCGACGTCAGCGTGGTCTCGCCACTGGGCCAGGGCATGCGGCGCATGGATGTGCTGACCCTGCTGACCTTTGTCTGGCCGCAGGTGCAGGCGGTGTTTCCCCGCCAGCCGAGCAAGCTGTTGATCGTCGGCGCGGCCGATCCGATGTGGCGCGGCAGCCTGGCCGGGCGCGATTCACTGTTCCTGCACAGCCGCCTGCCGCTGGTCAGCGAGAGCGGCGCCAGCCCCTTGCTGCGGGAGCTGGTGCAATCTCTGGCACGGATCAACGACAGCCAGCGCAGCGACTGGATCAGTGAAGGGCTGGCGCAGTACTACGCCATCGAGCTGCTGCGCCGTGCCGGTGGCATCAGCGATGAACGTTACCAGGTGCTGGGGAAGCGCCTGGCCCGGGACGGCCACAAGGTCACCAGCCTGCGCGGCGAACAGGTGGACAGCGCCACAGTGGCCAAGGCGGTGTTGCTATTGCAGGAGCTGGATCGGGAGATTCGCCTCAAGACCCGCAACAAGCGCTCCCTGGACGATGTCCTGCAAGCGGCGATGCGCCTGGAAAGCGTCAGCACCGCCGAATTCATCCAGCTCAGTGAAAGCGTGCTGGGCGAGCCCTCCAGGGTCCTCGACACCAGCCTGCTGCGCTGACCCGGCGCGGCTGGGGCCCAGGCGTCCATGAGGACGCCCCGGCCTCAGGCCTTGGGCACCTTCACTTCATCATTGCTGGCGGCCTTGGCGTTGCGGCCGGCGGCTTCGGCATCGGCTTTCAGGTTGCGCAGCTCTTCTGCAGCGCGTTCGATCTTGTTGCGCACGTTGTTCATGTCCTGGCGGCTTTTCTCCAGCAGGCTTTTCGCCGAGCTGTGCCCGGTGATGCCCCGGGCCAGGGCCACGCCGCCGATGGCTACCTGGATCAGGCCGAATACGCCGCCACGGCGCAGGCCCTTGCCCATCATCACCACGCCGCCGGCCAGCGAGCCGATGCGCTCCCAGCCCTGGACATTCTGGGTGGGCTGGCTCTGGAACGGGGTCGACTCGATGGTTTGCAGCTGTTTGCGCTCGCTCATGATCTGTCTCCAAGGGCGGTAAGGGATACAAGGCTGACTGCACGAAGGCGTCACAGGTTCCCGGGCAATGACCGGCGTGTGCTCAGAACTTGGGACCGGAGCGGGTGTTGTTGCCCTTGGCCAGGCGATCGTAGAGCACCACGTTGACTGTCGCTGCCAGGTTCATGCAACCGGTGGTGGGGATGTAGACCACGTCCTCGCACCAGTCGCGGATTTCCTTGTCGAGGGAGCCGTCTTCCGGGCCGAAGATGTACAGGGCGCGATCCGGGTGGGTGTATTCGGGCAGTGGGCGGGCACCCTCGACCAGTTCCACGGCCACCGGTATGCAGCCCAGGGGGAGGATTTTCTTCAGGTCGTCGATGCCGATCAGCGGAATGTCCTGGTGGACCTTCTTGGTGTCGGTGACGAAGTCGCGGGCCCGCTCATAGCGCTTGCCGGTGTAGAACACCGAGGCGACGCCATAGCAGCCGGCGGCGCGCATCACCGAACCGACGTTCTCCGGTGACTTGGGGTTATACAAACCGATGCAACTGTACCTTTTGTTTGCCACGAACAAAGCGCCTTGGGGGAAAAGAGCGCGATTATACGGGGATTGCCCACGGCTCGGTGGCTTGTTGTGGCGAGGGAGCTTGCTCCCGACGCCGGCCAATGCGGTATAGCAGGCCGGCCGGGGACACAGGGTTTACGGCTGCCTTGCCGCCGAACGGGAGCACGCTCGCTCGCCACAATATGCCCGGCGGCTGGTGCTTACTCCGGGTCTTTCTTCATCAACCCGGCCAGGGCGGCGAACGGGTTGTGGGTCGCCTTGGCGACTTTCGGGGTGCTCAGGGAGCCTTCGCCGAAGTACTGCTGGTCGGTGTAGCGCGAGTGCTCGTTATCGTGGCAGTACAGGCACAAGAGTTCCCAGTTGGAACCGTCCTGGGGGTTGTTGTCGTGGTTGTGATCGCGGTGGTGCACGGTCAACTCGCTCAGGCGCTTGCCGGAGAACTCCCGGGCGCAGCGGCCGCAGACATGGGGGTACATTTTCAGCGCCTTGTCGCGGTAGCCCATTTCCCGGTCGCGCTGGGCGTCGGCAAGGATACGGTCCAGCTTGGCGGTGTTGGACGGGGGAGTGGACGAACTCATGGGTTCACCTTTGTAGAAGGACTAATGACGGTAATGGACAAAGTTTAGCTCAGGCCTTGAGCTTCTCGGCAATCCAGATGGTGTGCCGGGTGCCGCGATTGCCATGGGCGAAGACCTGTACTTCCTCGGCCTTGAAGCCGGCCTTGCGCAGGCGCTCGGAGAACTGCCGGTCGGCGCTGGCCGACCACACCGCAAGAATGCCCTTGGGCCGCAGGGCCCGGGCGCAGGCGGCCAGGCCGGCGCTGGAGTAGAGCCAGCTGTTGGCTTTCTGGGTCAGGCCTTCGGGGCCGTTGTCGACGTCGAGCATGATCGCGTCGAAGCCCTGGGGCTCGGCCTGCAGGACCTTGGCCACGTCTTCCAGGCGGATCACCGTGCGCGGGTCCAGCAGCGGCCGGCCGGACTTTTCGCCGAGCGGGCCACGGTTCCATTCCACCACCCCGGGCACCAGCTCGGCGACCACCACCTCGGCGCTCTTGCCCAGGTGCTTGAGAGCCGCGGCCAGGGTGAAGCCCATGCCCAGGCCGCCGATCAGCACCCGTGAGTTCGGGCGCCCGGCGACCTTGCTGCAAGGGATCTGCGCCAGGGCGTCCTCGGAACCGTGCATGCGTGTGTTCATCAACTGGCCGCCGTCGCCGCCCTGGATCTTGATGACGAAATCCTCACCGTATTCGAACAGGCACAAGGCACCGCCGTTTTCAGGAATCGCAGTAGTGTCCAGCAGTACGAAACGTTTCATGGAGATCTCATTGAGGAAGGCAAAACGCCCCGGTTGGGAGTAGCCTGACGCCAGACAATAGCAATGGAGCCATTGATGAAGCGCACTATTCTAACGGTGATTGCCCAAGCGGCGCTCGCCCTCACCGCTGCCCTGGCGCTTGGTGCCGGCCCGGCTTTGGCCGACGAGCCGCAAAGTGCCCCGGTGGTGACCCCGGCGCCGACCCTCGGCACCCCGGGTACCGCGACCCCTACGCCTTATCCGCAAGTCACCCCGCCCAGCACGCCGAAAGCCGGCAGCAGTGGCAGCGCGCCCCTGCTGCCGCCGATCGACATGCCCAAGCCGCCCAAGGACCAGACCCTGCCAGGGCTGGAGCAGAACGACAGCAAACCCAAGGTTCAGGGTTGATGGATGTAGCGGGCGAGGGTACCCCGGGGCTCAGATCTGCTGCGCGAGCAACTGGCCGTCGGCCATGCGCAGCCGCTTTGACAGCGACACGGCCAGGGCGCGGATGATCTTGGCGGCGATCTTTGGCGCATCGTTGAGCATCTTCTCCAGGGAGTCCTTGCCCAGGTTGAGCAACTGGCAATGGCTGGCGGCCACGCAGGTAGCCGAACGTCGCTCGCCATCGAGCACCGCCATTTCGCCAAAGGCCCGGCCGCTGCGCAGGGTCGCGATGGTCAGGGGCTGGCCGTCGTGGTTGCGCTTTTGCACAGCTACCTGGCCGCTGTGGATGATGCACATGAAGCTGCCGGCATCGCCCTCATGAAAGATCGCTTCGCCCTCGGCGATGCTGCTGATGCTGAAGTAGCCGGCCGCAGCGTTGAAGTCGGCGGGCAACAACTGGTCGAACAGGCCGCAGTCCATCAGCCAGTCGCGGATCTCGTTGTTCAGTAAGGTGGGTTCGGACATGGGGTCACGGTCTTTTTCTTGTGTCTGTTACACGGGCGCGGGCCCGGTCCGGCGGTTGCCGGTGGCGTTCTGGGTTAAGACAGGAACGCCGCCGGGAGTTCCTCAGGCCAGGCCCAGAATGTTCAGGATAAAGGCGTATTCGAGGGCTACGTCACGTAATCCCTGGTAACGCCCGCTCATGCCGCCATGGCCGGCCCCCAGTTCGGTCTTGAGCAGCAGCGGGTTGCCGTCGGTCTTGGTGGCCCGCAACCTGGCCACCCATTTGGCCGCTTCCCAGTACTGCACGCGGCTGTCGTTGTAGCCAGCGATCACCAGGAGCGCAGGGTAGGCCTGGGCGCGCACGTTCTCGTAGGGCGCGTAGGCCTTGATCCGTGCGTAGACCTCGGGTTCTTCGGGATTGCCCCATTCGTCATATTCGGTGACGGTCAGCGGCAGCTCCGGGTCGAGCATGGTGTTGAGCACATCGACGAAGGGCACTTCGGCGATAGCGACCTTGAACAGCTCGGGGCGCTGGTTGAGTACCGCGCCGATCAGCAGGCCGCCGGCGCTGCCGCCGCTGATGGCCAACTGCTGGGCGCTGGTCAGGCCCTGGGCGACCAGGTGTTCGGCGCAGGCGATGAAATCGCTGAAGGTGTTCTGCTTGTGTTCCTGCTTGCCGGCGCGGTACCAGGCCTCACCCAGCTCGCCGCCGCCACGCACGTGGGCAATGGCAAAGGCCACGCCGCGATCGAGCAGGCTCAGGCGGGCGTGGGAGAACCAGGGGTCGAGGCTTTCGCCGTAGGCACCGTAGCCGTAGAGGTACAGCGGCGTCGGCTGGCCCAGGCAGTCGCGCTTGACCACCAGGCTGATGGGCACTTGGGTGCCGTCGGCGGCGGTGGCCCAGAGGCGCTGGCTGACGTAGGCATCGGGGTCGAACGGGCCCAGTACTGGGGTTTCCTTCAGCACCTGCTGCTGGCCGTCGGCCAGTTGCAACTGGCGCACCTGGGCCGGGCGGTTCAGGGCCTCGTAGCGCAGGCGGATGCGCTCGCTGGAAAACTCCAGGCTGTTCTGCACGTGCAGGCTGTAGGCCGCATCCGGCAGTTGCACGCGGTATACCGGCAGGTCCCGGGGGTGCACTTCGATGATCGGCAGGCCGCCTTCGCGCAGGCTCAGGGTCATGGCGCCGGCGTTGAGGGTCACGCCGTCGAGCATCACTTCGGGGTTGTGCGGCACCAGCAGTTGCCAGTCGTCCTGCTCGGGGATCGCGCCGTTGTCTTCTGCCTGGTAGAGGGCGAAGTTGATGCCGTCGCGGTTGCTGCGGATGAACCAGGTCCATTGGCCGTCCAGCAGGCCGTGGTCGACATCGTATTCATGGCCTTCGACCCGCGGCGCCAGGCAAGTGAACGGCAGCTGGGGCTGCGTGGCGTCCAGGGCCCAGGTCTCGCCGGTGGTCTTGCTGCCCAGGGACAGCAGCAGTTGGCGTTCGGAGCTGGAACGGTAGCAATGCAGGAAGAAGCGTCCGTCCGGCTCGTGGAACACTTCCTCGGCGGCGGTGCCATCCAGCCGGTAGCGCAACAGCTTGTGCGGGCGGTGGGTATCGTCCAGCTCGCCGAAGAACAGGGTCAGGCTGTCGTTGGCCCAGGTCATGCTGCCGTCGCAGTTGTCGAAGGACAGCTCGCTGACTTTGTCGCTGGCCAGCTCCTTGACGAACAGGGTGTAGATTTCCTCCCCAGTGGTGTCGAGGCTGTAGGCCAGGCGCTGGTGGTCGGGGCTGATGCTGAAGGCCCCGAGGGAGAAGAAGCCGCCATTGGCCAGGGCGTTGGGGTCCAGCAGCAGTTGCTCGCGGCTTTCGTCCACCGTCAGGCTGTCGTCCGCCGGGCGCGGGCAGCGGTAGTGGCGGGCGTATTCGTCGCCGGCGGTGGTGCGGGTGTAGTACAGGTACGGGCCCCAGGGCGAGGGCAGGGACAGGTCGGTTTCGAGGATCCGCCCCTTGATCTCCTGGAACAGCGTTTCACGCAGGGGCCCCTGATGCGCCAACTGGGCGTCCAGGTAGCTGTTTTCAGCCTTCAGGTAATCGAGCACCGCGTCGGTGTCGCGTTCCTGCAGCCAGGCATACGGGTCAGCGCCTTCGGCCTTGTGGGCAATCGGGGCGCTGCTGTCGTTGGCGGTTAAGGGCATGGGTGGCTCTCGGGCGATGACAAATGAGGGCTGGGCAGACGGCGGTGCAGCCTGACACGGCAAAAGTCGTTATCATAAGCGCCTCTTTGCCTGCCTTGCCATGGACACCATGACCGAGAACGACTATCTGATCGCCTGGGGGCTCTATGCCTTCGCCGCCTTGGGCTGCCTGCTGGTGTGGATGCGCCTGACCCGCTGGATGTGGCGCTGGCTGCGCGAACCGCTGCGAGTGCTGGTGGCGGTGCTGCTGTTCAGCCCGACCATCATCGACCCGGTCAAGGAAAAATTTGCCCCGGCCGTGGCCATCACCGCATTGGATATAGCCTTCAAGGTCGGCAACAACGCCTGGCGTGCGGTATCCGACCTGTTCATGTACGGCATGATCGCCTTTGGCGTCTACCTGCTGTTCGTGCTGATCCGCTGGCCCATCGAGCGCGCGGCCAGGGAGCGCCGGGAACGCAACGAAGCGGCGAAAGCTGCTGCCAAGGCTGCCGAAGTGGAGGATGACCAGCCCTTCGGTGGCGCCGGCAATGACCGTTACGGCCGCCAGCCTGCAGCCGGCACCCCCCTGAATACGCGGGTCGAACCGCGTTTGTAACGCTGCCCCCGGCATTGAAGCGAGAGTCCGAGCATGTGTGAGTTGTTGGGCATGAGCGCCAATGTACCGACCGATATCGTCTTCAGCTTTACCGGGCTGATGCAGCGCGGCGGCCGCACCGGCCCCCATCGCGACGGCTGGGGCATCGCTTTCTATGAAGGCCGCGGCCTGCGCCTGTTCCAGGACCCGGCGGCCAGCAGCGAGTCGGAAGTGGCCAACCTGGTTCAGCGTTACCCGATCAAGAGCGAAGTGGTGATCGGCCATATCCGCCAGGCCAACGTCGGTAAGGTCTGCCTGGCCAACACTCATCCTTTTGTCCGCGAGCTGTGGGGCCGCAACTGGTGCTTTGCGCACAATGGCCAGTTGGCGGATTTCCAGCCCCAGGCCAGCTTCTACCGCCCGGTGGGCGATACCGACAGCGAAGCGGCTTTCTGTGACCTGCTGAACCGGGTGCGGGCCGCCTTTCCCGAGCCGGTGGAAATCGAGGAACTGCTGCCGATCCTGATCCAGGCCTGCAGCGAATACCGCAGCAAGGGCGTGTTCAACGGCCTGCTCAGCGACGGTGACTGGCTGTTCTGCTATTGCTCGACCAAACTGGCGCAGATCACCCGGCGCGCCCCATTCGGCCCGGCGCGGCTGAAGGATGTGGATGTGATCGTCGACTTCCAGGCCGAAACCACGCCCAACGACGTGGTCACGGTGATCGCCACTGAACCCTTGACCGAAAACGAAACCTGGACCCGCTACCAGCCGGGCCAGTGGAGCCTGTGGCGGCGCGGTGAATGCGTGAGCCATGGCCAGACCGAATAAGGACATCCCTATGTTGCTCAGTTATCTGCGGCTGGTGCTGTTCGCCGCCGGCCTGTTGATCGGTGTGCAAGTGCCGGGTTTCATCAGTGATTACGCCAAGCGCGTCGAGGCGCATCTGATCGAGTCGCAGCACAGCCTGCAGGGCTTCCAGGGCACCGCGCAGCAGTTCTTCAAGGGCGACATGAACGCCCTGGTGGCCCATTACCGGGCCAGCGACGATCCGGTGTTTCGCAGCGATGCCGAGAGCCTGAGCGGCTTGCTCAGCCGCCAGCTGGCCCTGGACAAGCAATACCAGGCGATGCAGGGGCCCTGGTACATCCGCCTGCTGCAAGTGGCCCTGGCCCCCGACCCGGAAATCCGCAAGGAAACCTGGGACGGCTACAGCTACCAGATCCTGCTGACCCCGGAAGCCATGATCTGGGGTATCAGTGGCGCCTTGCTGCTGTCCTTCGGCCTGGAATGCCTGTACCGGCTGATCGACTGGGTAGTGCTGGGCGGCAAGCGCCTGCGCCAGAGCCGCCCGATTGAAGAGCGCGACCTCAAAGGCCTCTGACCCCCTGTAGGAGCCGGCTGCCGGCGAAGGGGGCCGCGTGGCTTGCGCCTGACTGAAGATCGCCTTCGCTGGCAAGCCAGCTCCTACGGGAGCCGTATCGATTTTGTTTTCTGTGTAGGAGCCGGCTTGCCGGCGAAAGCGGCGTGCCTGACACACCGCAGCGCGCGGGTCGCTGGCAAGCCAGCTCCTACGAGGGGGGCGATGGCGATGTTCACTGGGGTTCCATGAGCACCAGGTAATCCGCGCCGACCTTCTGCCCATAGCGCTGCACCACGCGCTGGCACAGCTCGACTATGTCCTCCACCAATTCCACTCCCACCCTCCACGACACCACCACTTGCAGGTTCGGCGGGCGCTGTTCGATGGCCAGCAGGGTCAGTTCGCCCCGGGCCAGTTCCTCGCGCACCAGCACCGGCGGCAGGGCGCCGATGCCGAAGCCGTCCCGCAGCAGGCGGGTGATGGCCGACACCGAGTTGACGCAGTTGAGCCGCGGCGCCAGCACGCCGTTGGCCTGCATCAGGCTCAGCACCTGCTGGTGGGGCAGGGAGTTCTTCGAGTAGGTGACGATCCGTTCCCGGGCCAGCTCGGCGACGTTGGCGTAGTCGCGGTTGTAGATCGAGTTGCTGGCGGCGATCCAGCCCATGGGATAGCTGGCCAGTTCCAGGCTGCGGATGCTTTCCTGGCGCAGCAGGTCGGTTTGCAGCACCAGGTCGAGAAAGCCTTTTTGCAGCTGGTCGCACAGGTTCAGTGAGGTGTCGGCCACCAGCTCGATTTCCACTTGCGGGTAGTGGTCCATCATCTCTGCCACCAGGGGGCTGAGCCAGGTGTGGATCACCGTATCCATGACCCCGATGCGAACCCGCCCGACCTTGCTCGACGGCGCTTGGATGGACTGTTTCAGCACCTGCAGGGTGTCGAGCATCTGCTCGGCGTGCTCCAGCACCTTGACGCCTTCCGGGGTCAGGCTGACGCCCCGGGAGTCGCGCAGGAACAGCTTCACGCCCAGTTCGCCCTCCAGCACCGCGATGCGGCTGGAGATCGCCGCCTGGGTGGTAAAGAGTTTTTCCGCGGTGTGGCTGAAGCTCTTCAGCCGCGCGACCCAGACGAAGGTTTCGAGGAACTTGAGGTTCATGGGATCAACTTTTCTTATGCATAAGGGCAGTTTTTATTAGTTGGACGCAGTTGGCGCTCGAGCCGAAGAATGCGCCAACCCACGATATGCGTCGTCGGGGCCCAGAACAACACCAATAAATTACCCTGGAGATCGCCATGAGTGCGCCCGAAACACTGGCCGCCAAGGCCCCGCGCCGCGCCGGCCCGTTTGACTGGTACCGGGACATCAACCAGCAGGAGCGCCGGACATTCTGGAGCTGCAAGCTCGGTTATGGCCTGGATGGCATGGACACGCAGATGCTCAGTTTCGTGATCCCGACCCTGATCGCACTGTGGGGCATCACCTCCGCCGAAGCCGGGCTGATCCATACCAGTACCTTGCTGGCCTCCGCCCTGGGGGGCTGGATCGCCGGGATCCTCTCCGACCGCATTGGCCGGGTGCGCACGTTGCAACTCACGGTCCTGTGGTTCGCATTCTTTACCTTTTTGTGTGGCCTGGCGCAGAACTACGAGCAGTTGCTGATCGCCCGGACCCTGATGGGCTTCGGCTTCGGTGGCGAGTGGACCGCCGGGGCGGTACTGATCGGCGAGGTGATCCGTGCCAAGAACCGTGGCAAGGCGGTGGGCATGGTGCAGTCCGGCTGGGCCCTGGGCTGGGGCATAACGGCGTTGCTATATGCGCTGCTGTTCTCCCTGCTGCCGCCGGAAGACGCCTGGCGCGGGCTGTTCCTGCTGGGCATCCTGCCGGCGATCTTCGTGATTTTCGTCCGCCGCCTGGTCAAGGACCCTGAGGTCTATCGCCAAACCCGGGCCCGGGAAGAGCCCAGCAACCCGGCCCGGTTCTACGAGATCTTCGCCCCGGGGATCCTCAGCACCACCCTGCGTGCATCGCTGTTGGCGGCGGGGGCCCAGGGCGGCTACTACGCCATCACTTTCTGGCTGCCGACCTTCCTCAAGACCGAGCGTGGCCTGAGCGTGCTGAGCACCGGCGGCTACCTGGCCATGGTGATCTTCGGCTCCTACATGGGCTATGTGATCAGCGCCTACCTGACCGATATTCTCGGGCGCAAGAAGAACTTCGTACTGTTCGCCGCCGGCTCTTTCACCATCGTCCTGCTCTATACGCAAATGCCGGTGAGCAACGCGGTGATGCTCTGGCTGGGCTTTCCCCTGGGCTTTTTCGCCTCGGGCATCTTCAGCGGCATGGGAGCGTTCCTCACCGAACTGTTCCCCACCCGCATCCGCGGTTCCGGCCAGGGTTTCTGCTACAACAGCGGCCGGGCGCTGGCGGCGCTGTTCCCCCTGCTGATCGGCCTGCTCAGCCAGCATGTGCCGCTGGGCGCGGCCATCGGCACCTTTGCCGCGGTGTCCTACGGCGTGGTGGTGCTGGCAGCCTTGAGCCTGCCGGAAACCCGCGGCAAGGAACTTGAGGCACGCTAACTGATAATCTGCGGGGCATTGCCAGCGCTGCCCCGCAGCTGACCCCTTATAAAAAACACAGGAACACTGACCATGAGCCGCCTGTTATTGAATTGCGACATCGGCGAAAGCTTTGGCAACTGGACCCTGGGCCTGGATGCCGAAGTCATGCCCTTTATCGACTGCGCCAACATCGCCTGCGGTTTCCACGCCGGTGACCCGGGCATCATGCGCAAGACCGTGGCCCTGGCCCTGGCCAATGGCGTGCGCATCGGTGCCCATCCGGCGTACCAGGACCTGGCCGGCTTTGGCCGCCGCTCCATGAGCTACTCGCCCGAGGAAATCCAGGACCTGCTGCACTATCAGATCGGTGCGCTGGACGGCATCTGCCGAGCCCAGGGCGGCCGGGTCGAGTACGTCAAACCCCATGGCGCGATGTACAACGACATGATGGCCAAGCCTGCGCAACTGCGGGCGGTGATCCAGGCCGTGGCAGCCTACGACCCGCAACTGCCGCTGATGCTCATGGCCACCCGCGACAACAGCGCGGCCCAGGCCCTGGGCGATGAGTACGGCGTGACCCTGTGGTTCGAAGCCTTTGCCGATCGCGCCTACGACAACGCCGGGCATCTGGTGTCGCGGCAGTTGCCGGGGGCGGTGCACCATGACGCGCAAACCATCCTCCAGCAGGCCCTGACCATCGCCCGCGGCGAGCCCCTGGCCGCCAGCGACGGCAGCGCCTTGCTGCTGCACGCCAACACACTGTGCGTGCATGGCGACAACGCCAGTTCGGTGGCGGCGGTGCAGCGCATTCGCGAGGCCCTGAACCAGCAGTCCGGCCTATGAAGCCACAGGTTGAAGTAGTCGCCATCGACTGCCTGATGGTGCGGCTGTTCGAGGTGATCGCCGAGGACAACATGCCCTGGATGCTGGCCGCCGCCGAAGGGCTGCGGCGGGCCTTCGGCGAGTCTCTGGTCGACCTGGTGCCGTCCTATACCACGCTGATGGTGCATTACGATTTGCTGGCCCTGAGCCCGTCCGAGGCCCGGCAGCGGATCGAGATCGCCTTGGCTGACCTGGCGCCCGGCACCACCCAGGCCGGGCGCGAGCACGTGCTGCCGGTGTGGTACGACCTCAGTGTCGGGCCGGAACTGGTGCTGTTGTCCCGGCGCAGCGGGCTGTCGGTGGCCGAGGTGATCGAGCGTCACAGCCAGCGTGAATATCAAGTGTTTGCCCTGGGCTTCGCTCCCGGGTTTGCCTTCATGGGGCTGGTGGAGGAGGCGCTCGCGGCGCCGCGGCTGAACACCCCGCGCAAGCGGGTGGCGGCGGGCAGTGTGGGGATCGCCGAACGGCAGACCGCGGCTTACCCGGTGGTATCGCCGGGGGGCTGGAACCTGATCGGCCGCACCCCGAGCCGGTTGTTCGACCGCGAGCGCGACGGCTACAGCCTGATGCAACCGGGGGACCGGGTGCGCTTTGCCCCAGTGGAGCGGGCCGAGTTCCTGCGCCTGGGGGGCAATGACACGCCACTGGAGGTGCCGGCATGAGCCGACTGACGATCGAGGCCAGCACCCCGCTGTGCCTGCTGCAGGATGCCGGGCGCTTTGGCGTGCGCCACCTGGGCGTGACCCAGGGCGGGGCGCTGGACTGGGTGTCGATGTCCTGGGCCAACTGGCTGCTGGGCAATGCCCTGGATGCGCCGGTGGTGGAAATCACCCTGGGCGGTTTCACCCTGCAGGCCGAGGACTATTGCCTGCTGGCTTTGGCCGGGGCTGATCTTGGGGCCTATGTGGATGAGCGGCCTTTGACCCCGGGGCGCAGTTTCATCCTGCAAAAGGGCCAGCGGCTGCGATTCACCCAGCCATTTTCTGGGGCCCGGGCCTATCTGGCCGCCCCTGGCGGTTTCGACGCGCCCAAGGTGTTGGGCAGTTGCGCCAGCGTGTTGCGTGAAGCCCTGGGTGGCCCCGATGGTTATGGCCGCGCCCTGAGCGAGGGTGGGATGTTGAGTTATTCGGGAACTGGCGGTGCGCTCAAGAGCCTGTCGGCGGAGCAACTGCCGGATTGGCAATCCGCTGCACCGCTGGAGGTGATCCTGGGGGCGCAGATCGGCCAGTTCAGCGGTTTGAGCCTGTTCGATGCCTTCAATAGCAGTTGGAGCCTGGACAGCCGGGCCGACCGCATGGGCGCGCGCTTGCTCGGGCCGGTCTTGCAGTACCAGGGCCGGCCGATGATTTCCGAGGGCATTCCCCTGGGGGCGATCCAGGTGCCGCCGGACGGCCAGCCGATCATCCTGCTCAATGACCGGCAGACCATTGGCGGCTATCCGCGATTGGGAGCGTTGACGCCGCTATCACTGGCGCGGTTGGCGCAGTGCCTGCCGGGCAGCGAAGTGCGCCTGGCGCCGGTGGTACAGGAGACGGCGCATCGGCAGCAGGTGGCGTTCCTGCGCCGGTTCGGGTGAGGGGCTGAAAGCTTCGCCGGCAAGCCGGCTCCTACATCGCCCTGTAGGAGCCGGCTTGCTGGCGAACGGGTTTATTTGGACAGGAAGCGCATGCCTTCTTCCAGGCCACGCAGGGTCAGGGGGTACATCTGGTCTTCGATCAACTCGCGAACGATATTGGTCGAAGCGGTGTAGCCCCAGGTGTCCTTGGGATAGGGGTTGATCCAGATGAGTTTCTTGTACTTCTCCATGAAGCGCTGCATCCACACGTAGCCGGCTTCTTCGTTCCAGTGCTCCACGCTGCCGCCGGCCTGGGTGATTTCATAGGGCGCCATGGCGGCATCCCCGACGAAGATCACTTTGTAGTCGGCGCCGTACTTGTGCAGCAGGTCCTGGGTCGAGGTGCGCTCGGAGCCGCGGCGCATGTTGTTCTTCCACACCGACTCATAGATGAAGTTGTGGAAGTAGTAGTACTCCAGGTGCTTGAACTCGGTCTTGCAGGCCGAGAACAGTTCCTCGCAGATCTTCACGTGGGCATCCATGGAACCGCCGATGTCGAACAGCAACAGCAACTTGATGCTGTTGCGCCGTTCCGGGCGCATCTGGATGTTCAGCAGCCCGGCATCCCGGGCGGTGTGGTCGATGGTGCCGTCGATGTCCAGCTCCTCCGCCGCACCCTGGCGCGCGAACTTGCGCAGCCGGCGCAGGGCCACCTTGATGTTGCGGGTGCCCAGTTCCACCGAGTCGTCGAGGTTCTTGTACTCGCGCTGGTCCCAGACTTTCACCGCCTTGCCCTGGCGCTTGCCGGCATCGCCGACGCGGATGCCTTCCGGGTTGAAGCCACCGGAGCCGAACGGGCTGGTGCCGCCGGTGCCGATCCACTTGTTGCCGCCGGCATGGCGTTCCTTCTGTTCTTCCAGGCGTTTCTTGAACTCTTCGATGAGCTTGTCCAGGCCGCCCAGGGACTGGATCTGCGCCCGCTCTTCATCCGTCAGCGAGCGCTCGAACTCCTTGCGCAGCCAATCCTCGGGGATCAGCGCCTGCAGGTGGTCGTCGAGTTTTTCCAGGCCGTTGAAGTAGGCGCCGAAGGCCCGGTCGAACTTGTCGAAATGCCGTTCGTCCTTCACCAGGATCGCCCGGGCGAGGTAGTAGAACTCGTCCATGTCGGCGAAGGTCACGCGCTGCTTGAGCGCGTTGATCAGGTCCAGCAGCTCGCGCACCGACACCGGCACCTTGGCCGCGCGCATTTCATTGAACAGGTTGAGCAGCATGGCATCAGCCTCTTAACGACTACCGCGACGGCTCATGAACGCCAGGCGTTCGAGCAATTGCACATCCTGCTCGTTCTTCACCAGGGCGCCGGCCAGGGGCGGGATGGCCTTGGTCGGATCGCGCTCGCGCAGCACCGCTTCGCCGATGTTGTCGGCCATCAGCAGCTTGAGCCAGTCCACCAGTTCCGAGGTCGAGGGCTTCTTCTTCAGGCCCGGCACTTTGCGCACATCGAAGAACACGTCCAGGGCTTCGCTGACCAGGTCCTTCTTGATGTCCGGGTAGTGCACATCGACGATCTTCTGCAGGGTGGTGCGGTCGGGGAAGGCGATGTAGTGGAAGAAGCAGCGACGCAGGAAGGCGTCCGGCAGCTCTTTCTCGTTGTTGGAGGTAATGATGATGATCGGCCGCTGCTTGGCCTTGATGGTCTCGTCGATCTCGTAGACGTAGAACTCCATCTTGTCGAGTTCCTGCAGCAGGTCGTTGGGGAACTCGATGTCGGCCTTGTCGATCTCGTCGATCAGCAGGATCACCCGCTCCTCGGATTCGAAGGCCTCCCACAGCTTGCCCTTCTTCAGGTAGTTGCGAATGTCGTGCACCTTGTCCACGCCCAGTTGCGAATCGCGCAGGCGGCTGACCGCGTCGTACTCGTACAGGCCCTGGTGGGCCTTGGTGGTGGACTTGATGTGCCAGGTGATCAGCTTGGCGCCGAAGGATTCGGCCAGTTGCTCGGCAAGCATGGTCTTGCCGGTGCCGGGTTCGCCCTTGACCAGCAGCGGACGCTCCAGGGTGATGGCGGCATTGACTGCCAGCTTCAGGTCATCGGTGGCGACATATGCGCTGGTGCCTTCGAACTTCATCTGCAATTCCTCGAACGGTGACGGCGAGCTGCCCGGGGCAGGTCGATTGAATGGGGAGTGATGGCGCGACTATAACGCGCTGCCCGGTCGACTGTGAACGTGGACGCCCCATTCAGTCTCTGAATGGAGCGTCACGGGGTGACTCAGTCAGGCGACGGCTTGGGCTGCTCGTAGCGGGCATTGAAGGCCTGGATGAAACCGTTGCGCAAGATCTGCAAAAACGCCTGGAACGCGCTGATATCTTGCTGGTGCACGCTGCCACTGAGCTCGACCCGGGTGGCGAACTGGTTCTTGCGCTGGTTCTTCAGCAGGGTTTCGCTGGCGCCCACCAGGGCCTCCCACACCGAGCGGAAAATGCTCTTGTTGCGGTTCTCCACGTCCTGCTGCCAGTTGAAGACTTCCACGTCCCGCAACAGCGGCTTGATATAGCCGTGCAACTGGCCCTTCTCGGCCTGGGCTTCGATCACCACGTCACCGTGCCCGGCATTGAAGTCGAACTTGCCGTAGGCCGAGGCGAAGTCGTTGAAGCGCTTGAGCTCGATATCCCGGGCCCGCAGGCGGAACTCGAAGTTCTCGAAGTTGCTCAAGGGGTCGAAGGTGGCGGTGCTTTCCATGGGCGCCTGGCCCTGGAGCAGGGCCTTGCCGTCGAAGCGCGCATCGCGCTTGCCCTGGGTGTCCACCACGTTGGTCAGGTTGTAGAAGCTGGCGTTGACCTGGGTCGCGCCGATGTTCACCGGCGGCTTGGAGCTGAAGTTGCGAAAGTGGATCTTGCCGTCATCGATCCGCACTTCGTCGAGGGTGATGGGCAGCAGCTTGCCCAGTTGGGCCCGCCAGTCGGTGCCCTCACCGGTCTGCGATGCCTGCTTGTCGGCCCCGCCGTCGACGAAGTTCAGCTCCGGCTGGATGAACTGCACCTTGGCCACTACCGCGTGGTCGTACCACAGCGAATGCCAGCTCACCGAGAGGTCGATCAGCGGCGCCTTGACGAAGGGCACCGGCACCTTGCCGCTGACCTTGACGATCTCCAGGCCATTGATGCGGTAGGCGCCGCGCCACAGGGCCAGGTCGATGTCGCTGATGCGTCCGCGGTAGTCGCCCATGTCCGCCAGCTTGTCGTTCAAGTAGTCGCGCACCAGGTAGGGCAGGGCGATATGCAGGGCCACCAGCAGCACCACCAGGCTTGCCAGGACCCACAGGGGCCAACGGTAACGAGCTTTCATGATCAGCAGCCTCCAGCCGTATACAGGCATTGACTGCGTCCGTTGGCAGACGTTCGAGTCAATGTTCCCGGGGTGGCCTGGGGCGCAGGTTCGGGGAACGCAGGAGCCGGGCCATGAACTCGGCGTCGCTGATGTGTCTCTTGCATAGGCGCGACCGACCCGGCTGGCCCGGGTGTTGCGCGACTGGACGCTCAAGGGCGCCAGGCATACCCTTGGGGACTTATTCACTGCTGCATAAGGACCCAGCCATGAGCCGAATTTTTGCTGATAACGCCCATTCCATCGGCAATACGCCCTTGGTGCAGATCAACCGCATCGCCCCGCGCGGGGTGACCATCCTGGCCAAGATCGAAGGGCGCAACCCGGGCTATTCGGTGAAGTGCCGGATCGGTGCGAACATGATCTGGGACGCCGAAAGCAGCGGCAAGCTCAAGCCGGGCATGACCATCGTCGAGCCCACGTCGGGCAACACCGGGATCGGCCTGGCCTTCGTCGCCGCCGCCCGTGGCTACAAGCTGATGCTGACCATGCCGGCGTCCATGAGCATCGAGCGGCGCAAGGTGCTCAAGGCCCTGGGCGCCGAGCTGGTGCTCACCGAGCCGGCCAAGGGCATGAAGGGGGCGATCGAAAAGGCGGCGGAAATCGTTGCCAGCGACCCGGCCAGGTACTTCATGCCGCAGCAGTTCGATAACCCGGCCAACCCGGCGATCCACGAAAAGACCACCGGTCCGGAAATCTGGAACGATACCGACGGCGCGGTGGACGTGCTGGTGGCCGGGGTTGGCACAGGGGGCACCATCAGCGGTGTGTCGCGCTACATCAAGAAGACCCAGGGCAAGCCGATTCTCTCGGTGGCGGTGGAGCCGGCGACTTCTCCGGTGATCACCCAGAAACTCGCCGGTGAAGAGATCAAGCCCAGCCCCCACAAGATCCAGGGCATCGGCGCCGGTTTCGTGCCCAGGAACCTGGACCTGGCGATGGTCGACCGGGTGGAGCTGGTGACCGATGAAGAGTCCAAGGCCATGGCCCTGCGGCTGATGCAGGAAGAGGGCATCCTCTGCGGCATCTCCTGCGGCGCGGCGATGGCGGTGGCGGTACGCCTGGCGGAAACCCCGGAAATGCAGGGCAAGACCATCGTGGTGATCCTGCCGGACTCCGGTGAGCGCTACCTGTCGAGCATGCTTTTCAGCGACCTGTTCACCGAGCAGGAAAACCAGCAGTAAGCACGGATCAGGCATTCGCCCGCAGGAGCCGGCTTGCCGGCGAATGCTGACCCATATCAGGCCAGGGCCTGGCTGCTTATGCTACTTAACGCCTTTGTTGCATAACCGTTAACGCTGAATGTTGGGTTGTGCGGGTTTTTCCAGGGCCCAGGAGTGTTTATCATTGCCGGCTGCCAGGTCGGGTGAACGCTCCCCCTACAGGTGCCTATTTCCAAGGAGTCGTTGCATGAGCTTTTCCTTTACCGCCAAGGTCGCGGTGTTGTCGCTGTTCGTCGGCAGCATTCTCTACGTGCACCTGCGCGGCAAGGCGCGTCTGCCGGTACTGCGCCAGTTCGTCAACCATTCGGCGCTGTTCGCCCCCTATAACGCCCTGATGTACCTGTTCTCCGGGGTGCCTTCCAAGCCGTACCTGGACCGCAGCAAGTTTCCCGAGCTGGACATCCTGCGGGACAACTGGGAAGTGATCCGCGAAGAGGCCATGCACCTATTCGACGAGGGTTACATCCGCGCCGCCGAGAAGAACAACGATGCCGGTTTCGGTTCCTTCTTCAAGAAGGGCTGGAAGCGCTTCTACCTCAAGTGGTACGACAAGCCGCTGCCCTCGGCCGAGGCCCTGTGCCCGAAGACCGTCGAGCTGGTGAGCGCGATTCCCAACGTCAAGGGCGCGATGTTCGCGCTGTTGCCCGGCGGCAGCCACCTCAACCCGCACCGCGATCCCTTCGCCGGTTCCCTGCGTTATCACCTGGGCCTGTCGACCCCCAACTCCGACGCCTGCCGGATCTTCGTCGATGGCCAGGAGTACGCCTGGCGCGACGGTGAAGACGTGATGTTCGACGAGACCTACGTGCATTGGGTGAAGAACGAAACCGAGATCACCCGGGTGATCCTGTTCTGCGACATCGAGCGTCCGCTGAGCAGCCGCCTGATGACCCGCATCAACCGTTGGGTCAGCGCCCAACTGGGCCGCGCCACCGCGCCGCAGAACCTGGATGACGAGCGTGTCGGCGGGATCAACCAGGCCTACGCCTGGAGCAAGCGCTTCAGCGACAGCTTCAGTGGCGTGGTCAAGCAGTGGAAGCGCCGCCATCCCAAGCTGTACCGCATCCTGCGCCCGGTGCTGGCAGTGGTGGTGCTGGTAGTCCTGTGGAAGTGGCTGTTCGGATAAATCTTGCAATGAATATCGGGCGCTGGTTATATTCGGCGTCCGATGAGTCCAGCGACTCAGGTTTTTCCTCTCTCGAGAACCATCAGTACATGGCCTTTTCCCTTCTCAGCGCGGTAGTGGTTTCAGCGGTCAACGCTGGCGTCGTGCCGTGCGGGAATCAGCAGCCTGTGCAGATCGGTCATTACCCCCCACCTGTCAGTAGCACGCCGGTGTACGCAGTCGTATCACCGCCGGGCGTTGGCTTCTCGGGCTGATCAGCAACCGCTGCTGCTCCCTGCGCCCGCCTGAAAAAAACACTACTGAACTTCAGCCTCGGCTGAATTGGCTTCTTGCCTGATTACAGGTGGTTTTCATGTTGCTCATTTCAAAAAAGTCCGCGCTCGCGGCCGCTTCCACGAGCCTGTTCGTCCTGCTGTGGAGCAGTGGCGCCATCTTCTCCAAATGGGGCCTGGCCCACGCTTCACCCTTTGCCTTCCTGCTGCTGCGCTTCGTCATTGCCCTGATCGGCCTGATGCTGCTGGCGCCCCTGCTCAAGCTCAGGTTGCCCCGTGGGCGCCGGGCCATGGGCTTTGCCGTGGCCACCGGCCTGGTGCTGCTGGGGGCCTACCAGATCTTCTACATCCTGGCCCTGGACCTGAAGGTGACCCCCGGGGTCATGGCCACCATCATGGGGGTGCAGCCGATCCTCACGGTGGTGCTGATGGAGCGCCAGCGCTCCTGGAGCCGGCTGTTTGGCCTGAGCCTGGGGCTTGCCGGGCTGGTGATGGTGGTCTACCAGAGCATCGGCCTGGCGGGGATGTCCATCACCGGCATGCTGTGCGGGCTGCTGGCCCTGGTCAGCATGACCGCCGGTTCGATCATGCAGAAACGCATCACCGACAATCCCCTGGGCACGCTGCCGGTGCAGTACCTGGCAGGGCTGCTGCTGTGCGCGCTGTTCGTGCCGTTCCAGCCGTTTCACTTCGAGCACAGTGCAGGTTTCGTGATTCCACTGCTGTGGATGGGGCTGGTGGTGTCGGTGCTGGCCACGCTGTTGCTGTATCGGCTGATTGCCCAGGGCAACCTAGTGAATGTCACCAGCCTGTTTTACCTGGTGCCTGCGGTGACCGCGCTGATGGACTACCTGTTCTTCGGCAATCGCCTGGGGCTGCTGAGCCTGTTGGGCATGGGCCTGATCATCGTCGGGCTGGTGTTCGTGTTCCGCAAGCAGCCTTGACCGCCCTGGGCGGCGTGAGCTCTGCGCGCCGTTGCTGACGACACCGGCCGGGTGCAATGCCCGGTCGGTTGTTTTCCCTATTTATGGCATGAAGGGTCGACTTTTATGTCGAATGATGGCCATATGGCATCATTGTCGAAAAGGTACTCGCCAACTGCATTGGGACAGGGCTTCAGCGCCGCGTGAGGCAGCTCGAAGAGTCGCCTGAGCAACGCTTGCAGGTGATTTTGATAACCAGTTGATTGGACTTCTTTTCTAATGCTTCCAAACAGTCCATCAGACTTTTCTCAAAAGCTAAAGCCCGTACCTAGACTGACGATACAGTCCTTACACACAAGGAGAGTCAGGATGAACGTAGCGCTTGCTTCCACTGCTTTGAGTCTGTTCCTTGGGCTATCGGGCAGTTGCCTTGCCGCCACTCCCTCAGGGCAAGGCATCATCCGTTTTTACGGCAAGATCGTAGAGTCCAACTGCACCTCCAATGCTGCCAGCGATGGGCTGAACTTGCGGCAGTGCCCTCAGGGCTCGCGTGGGGGATCCATTGACGTTCGGCGGGTCGGCCCGCTGGCCAGCGCCAGCGGCCCGGGAAACTCCGTAGTCAAGGTCAAGCTCCTGGCCGACAGCGGGCGCGAGGGGCGCTATTACGACCAGCACTATGCCGTTATCGACCAGGCAGGCAAGGCCGTGACCTCGGGCGCCTACCTGATCACCCTGAACGTTCCCTGAGCCCCTTGGCGGGATTCAGTCTCGGCTCAGCCCGTGTTCCTTGCGAACCGAGTTCATGAAGGCCTGCATCGCCGATGACTGGATGCGGTGCCGCCGGGTGATCAACCCGAAGGGCGGCAAGCGCGCCTCGAACTGGATCGGCAGCACCGCCAACAGGTGACGCCCGGGATAGTCTTCGACTACCGAAACCGGTGTAACACCAATCATGTCGGTCTGCTGCACCAGAGACAGCAAGGTCATGATCGAGGTGGTCTCGACGATGCTGCTGGGGATATCGACCCGGGCGTTGTGAAACACCTGGTTGATGATCGAGCGCATGGGGCTGGGATGCTGTTGCAAGACCCAGGTCTCGTTTTGCAATTGTGCCCAGCTCAGGTGCGTGGCTTGCGCCAGTGGATTCTGCACCCCGGCGATCACGCACAGGGCCTCTTCACCCAGGCTGTCGAAGAGCAGTTCCTCGGCCCGTGCGCCGCCGGGAATCCTGCCCAGGACGATGTCCAGTTGATCCTGGAGCAAGGCCTGTACCAGCACGTCGCTGGTGTCGACCTGGATGCTCATGGACAACCGTGGATGGCTTTGCTTGAGAGTGGCGATGGTCCGCGTCAGCAGTCCCGAGGCCAGGGCCGGAATGGCCCCGACGGCGACCCGCCCGAGGTTGCCGGATTCCAGTGCCACCAGTTCTTCACGCATGCCGCTCAGCTCGGCGAAGACCATCCGTGCGTAGTAGATCACTGTCTCGCCGAAGGGCGTGGGACGCATGCCCCGAGGCAGGCGTTCGAACAGCTCCACACCCAGCAGGTCCTCCGCTTCGTGGAGCATCTTGGTGGCTGCTGGTTGGGTCATGCCAATGTTGTCTGCAGCGCGGCGTAGCGAGCCGAACTCCTGCAAGGCCAGCATCAGCCGCAGTTGTCGCAGGCGCAGGCGGCTGTGGATCACATTGGCATCAGGAATCTTGGTCATGGGCCGGGCTCGCAGTAAAAGGCAGCGGCAAGCCTGACAATAAATGCCAGGCCTTGCCAGGGGCTACGTCAAGGGTAGGGGCTCATTGGGCCGGGGGATGTTCGTTCAGCTTTCTGCACGGCGCTGAAGCAGCCGCTGCAGGGCGGCAGACAGCAGCGGCCAGAACAGCATCAGCACCACGTCGAAGAAGGCGTTGTGCACCGAGTAGGCACCCATGGCGCAGACCATGATGATCGGTGCAATGATCGAGAACGGAATTCGCAGGATCGAGGCGAACAGCGGCACGGTGACCAGCACCACGATCAGGCTGACCACGTTGCCCAGGTACATACTGGCGATGAGCCCCCAGATCATCAGGCTGCCAGGCATTACCGCAGCGGTGGCAGAGCCGGGAATGCCCAGGGTCAGCATCGGCAGCAGGGCGCTGGTGCCGGCAGTCTGGTCGGCGGTTTCCGGGGCGATCACGCCTTCGATTTCGCCCTTGCCGAAGTTCTCTCGGTGCTTGGAAAAGGGCCGCGCCAGGCTGTAGCTCATGAACGAGGCCGCAGTCGGGCCAGCGGGCGTGATGCCCATCCAGCAGCCCACCAGAGTGCTGCGCAGCAGGGTCAGCCAATAGCGCGCCAAGCGCGCCCAGGTACATAGGATGATCATCGGCCCGGCGGTGAAGGCCGCCCAGGCTCTGGGCATCGCCACCGACGGGCCTTACCCGGGCGACACCATCTTCCTCAAGGTTCAGGGCGACGCCAGGCCTTCGAGATCGCTTGCCGCATAGGCGCCCACCGCCACTGATCGGAGCATTTCCTGGTGCCCGCATTCCCATGCCTTGGCATGGGAATGCTTTCTGGCATCCGCCGTTTGCTAGAGCGCCTTGGCCGGCATGGCTGCAGGCGTCGGCTTGCCCGCGAAAGGAACGAGATATCTCCGATAACCCTAAAAGGCAATAAAAGCCCTCCGGCGATCACCTGTGGTTATCGTTGGATGCCCATAAGTGATTAGCCGCTGCTGTCGGCGCTGGCTAAAGTCGCCTCATCGATTGAGCGGCTGCCAGCCACTCGCTCAGCGATCGAACAACTACAAAAAGCCCGCCTTGTCCCTTGCGCAAGGCCTGACCGGCACTCAAGGAACCTCCACATGACCCGTCCAGATTCTGCGCTGGCGCTCGCCAGCGCCATCTCCAAAAGCCGGCTGCGTCTGCTGCCCTTCCTGATCCTGATGTACATCCTGGCCTTTATCGACCGTTCCAACGTCGGCTTCGCCAAGGCGGCGCTGCAAGCCGACACCGGCCTCGGCGATGCAGCCTTCGCTTTTGGCGCGAGCATTTTCTTCATTGGCTACGCCTTCTTCGAAGTGCCCAGCAACTACATGCTGCATCGCCTCGGTGCGCGGGTCTGGTTGTGCCGGATCATGGTCACCTGGGGTCTGGTGTCGGCGGCGATGATGTTCGCTCACAACGCCCAGACGTTTTATGTGCTGCGTTTTCTTCTGGGCGTGGCCGAGGCCGGCTTCTTCCCGGGGATCATTCTCTACCTCACCTACTGGTTTCCGGCCCAGAGCCGGGGCCAGGCCCTGGGGCTGTTCTACTTCGGCCTACCCCTGGCGCTGGTCCTCGGCAGCCCGCTGTCGGGCTGGTTGCTGGAATTCCATGGGGTGTTCGGCCTGACCAACTGGCAATGGCTGTTCGTGGTCGAGGGCCTGATGGCGTCGGTGGTCGGCATCGCCGCCTACTTCTACCTGGTGGATCGTCCCGGCGATGCGCGCTGGTTGAGCGTCGAGCAGAAGCAGGCGCTGCATGACGCCCTGGCCGCAGAGGACGCAAGGAAAAAGGACAGCAGCCCCCACGGCTTCCTCAGTGCCCTGCGCAATCCCCGGGTCCTGCAATTCTGCCTGGCCTACTTCACCATCCAGATGAGCGTCTACGGCGTGGTGTTCTACCTGCCGACACGCATCGCCGGGCTGCTGGACGGCCACGTGGGCCTCAGCGTCGGGCTGATCACCGCGATTCCGTGGATCTGTGCCCTGCTGGTGACCCGCCTGGTGACCCGCTATGCCGACCGCAGTGGTCAGCATCAGCGCCTGGCGGTGGTGATGCTGACCATGGCCGCCCTGGGCATCGCTGCTTCCGCACTGGGTAGCAGCATGGTCCCGGTGGTCCTGGCCTTCTGTTTCGCCGCCGCCGGCTTCGTCGCCGTGCAGCCGCTGTTCTGGACCATCCCCACCGGCTACCTCAGCGGTGCCGCGGCGGCCGGCGGCATCGCCCTGATCAACTCCATCGGCAACCTCGGCGGCTTTGTCGCGCCGAACCTCAAGACCCTGATGGAAACCCAGTTTGCCGATCCACGTGCGGGGATGTTCGCCCTGGCCCTGGTAGGCATCCTCGGCGCCATCCTGCTGTCACGCCTGAATACTCGGTACACCCCGACAGCTCCCAAACAGCTCACACCGTCCCAGGTCGGCTAATCACTACCCACGCCTTGCAAGGAAACCCCCTGATGAAAATCACCGCGATCCGTACCCGTGTATTCGAATGGAAAGGCAAAGTCGTGCCACCTCAGGCGCACTTCTGCACCAATGCCACGGACATCCTCTTCGAGCGTGGCGATGCCATGGGCTCGTTCCGTTTCCACGGCTGGCTGGTGGTGGAAGTGGAAACCGACAACGGCCTGGTGGGTATCGGCAATTGCGCCCTGGCGCCGCGGGTGGCCAAGGAAATCATCGACACCTATCTGGCTCCGATCGCCATCGGTGAGGACCCTTTCGACAACGAATACATCTGGCAGAAAATGTACCGTCAGAGTCACGCGTGGGGGCGCAAGGGCATCGGCATGGCGGCCATCTCGGCGATCGACATCGCCCTCTGGGACATCATGGGCAAAGCGGTGAACAAGCCGGTGTTCAAGCTCCTCGGCGGGCGCACCAAGGACAAGATCTGGACCTACGCCTCCAAGCTCTACGCCAATGACAATCTCGACCTGTTCCTCGAAGAGGCCCAGGGCTACCTCAACCAGGGTTTCACTGCGCTGAAGATGCGCTTCGGCTACGGTCCCAAGGACGGCCCGGCCGGCATGCGCCGCAACATCGAGCAGGTACGCGCTCTGCGCGAACTGGCCGGCCCGGATGTGGACATCATGCTCGAGTGCTATATGGGCTGGACCCTGGAATACGCCCGGCGCATGTTGCCCAAGCTGGCGGAGTTCGAGCCGCGCTGGTTGGAGGAGCCGGTGATCGCCGACGACCTTGAAGGCTACGTCGAACTGAAGAAGATGGGCATCATGCCGATCTCCGGCGGTGAGCACGAGTTCACCTCCTATGGCTTCAAGGACTTGCTGGAACGCCGCGCCGTCGACGTGATCCAGTACGACACCAACCGCGTCGGCGGCATCACCGCCGCGCGCAAGATCAACGCCATGGCCGAAGCCTGGTCGGTGCCTGTGATTCCCCATGCCGGGCAGATGCACAACTACCACTTGACCCTGTCCACCACGGCCTCGCCGATGGCCGAGTTCTTCCCGGTGTTCGACGTCGAGGTCGGCAACGAACTCTTCTACTACGTGTTCAAGGGCGAGCCGCAGCCAGTCAAGGGCTACATCCAGCTCGATGACCACAAGCCGGGCCTGGGCCTGGAAATCTGCGAAGACTACCTGAGCGAATTCAACATCATCGAATAAGCCTCGGGCGCCGCTTGCGGGCGGCGCCGTACACACCTATGGGAGAGCGAACATGCGCTTGATTCAATTTGCCAGCAGCACCGGTCAGCGTCAGGTCGGAGTGATCGAAGAGCAGCAAGTGCGAGTATTGCGCAACACCTCCAGCACCCGTGAACTGGCCCTGGCGGCGATCCGCAACCAGCGCAGCCTGCAGCAGGAAGCGCAGCTGCGCGGCAGTGATCCGGGACCGGACTATGCACAGCTGTTGCAGCAGGGCCGGGTGCTGCCGCCCCTGGACCATGAGGACCCGGCCCATTGCCTGATCAGCGGCACCGGCCTGACCCACCTGGGCAGCGCCTCGACCCGGGACAAGATGCACCAGCATGACGGCGAGGTCGAAGCGGGCATGACCGACACCATGCGCATCTTCAAATGGGGCCTGGAAGGCGGCAAGCCCGAGGCCGGGCAAGTGGGGGCCCAGCCGGAATGGTTCTACAAGGGCGACGGCAGCATTGTCGTGCGTCCCGGCGGCGATTTTCCGCTGCCGCCGTTTGCCGAGGATGGGGGGGAGGAACCGGAGCTCACCGGCCTTTATGTGATCGGTGATGATGGACTGCCGTACCGCGTCGGTTATGCCCTGGGCAACGAGTTCTCCGACCATGTGATGGAGCGGCGCAACTACCTGTACCTGGCCCACTCGAAGCTGCGCTACTGCGCCTACGGCCCGGAATTGCGGGTCGGCGAACTGCCCCGGCACCTGGTGGGCCGCAGCCGCATTATCCGCAACGCTGAAGTGCTCTGGGAAAGGGAGTTTCTCAGCGGTGAGGACAACATGTGCCATAGCCTGGCCAACCTCGAATACCACCACTTCAAGTACGCGCAGTTCCTGCGTCCCGGCGACGTCCATGTGCACTACTTCGGCACCGCCACCCTGTCCTTTGCCGACGGTGTACGCACGCGCCCCGGCGACCGCTTCCAGATCAGCCTCGAAGCCTTCGGCGCGCCCCTGGAAAACACCATCGGTGCAAGCGTCCAGCCCTTGGCCATCGGCCAGGTACGGGCCCTGTAAATCTTCAACCACCGGCCTCTGGCGCCGGTCAAGGAATTCTCATGACTCGCTTGTCTGGACACAACTACATTGGTGGCGCCCGCAGCGCTCTGGGCGAGGTGCAGTTGCACAGCCTGGATGCCAGCAGTGGCCAAGCCCTGCCGGGAAGCTTCTTTCAGGCGACCGCGGCGGAAGTGGATGCCGCGGCCCGGGCCGCGGCGCTGGCCTACCCGCTGTACCGCAACCTCAGCGCCGAGCGGCGTGCGCAGTTTCTCGATGCCATTGCCGATGAACTGGACGGCCTCGGGGATGACTTCATCGCCACTGTCTGCCGGGAAACTGCCTTGCCCGCCGGGCGCATTCAGGGCGAGCGAGGGCGTACCAGCGGCCAGTTGCGTTTGTTCGCCAGGGTCCTGCGTCGGGGCGACTTCTATGCTGCACGCATCGATCGCGCCTTGCCCCAGCGCCAGCCGCTGCCGCGCCCGGACCTGCGCCAGTACCACATCGGCCTGGGCCCGGTGGCGGTGTTTGGTGCCAGCAACTTCCCCCTGGCGTTCTCCACCGCCGGTGGCGACACCGCTGCGGCCCTGGCCGCCGGTTGCCCGGTGGTGTTCAAGGCCCACAGCGGGCACATGGCGACTGCCGAGTGGGTGGCGGACGCGATCATCCGCGCGGCGCAGCGCAGCGGGATGCCCGCCGGAGTGTTCAACATGATCTACGGAGCCGGGGTCGGGGAGTGGCTGGTCAAGCACCCGGCGATCCAGGCGGTGGGCTTTACCGGCTCCCTCAAGGGTGGCAATGCCTTGTGCCAGATGGCCGCGACCCGGCCGCAGCCGATCCCGGTGTTCGCCGAGATGTCGAGCATCAACCCGGTGATCCTGCTGCCGGAGGCTCTCAGGGCCCGGGGTTCGCAGATCGCCGCCGAACTGGCGGGTTCGGTGACCTTGGGTGCGGGTCAGTTCTGTACCAATCCTGGCCTGATCATCGGCCTGCGCTCGCCGCAGTTCAGCGCCTTTCTCCAGCAGTTCAGCACGCAGATGGACCAGCAGGCGCCGCAGACCATGCTCAACAGCGGCACGCTGGTCAGCTATTGCCAGGGGCTTGCAGCCTTGCACCAGCATCCACGTCTGCGGCACCTGGCGGGGCGGCCACAGCAGGGCGCCCAGGCACAGGCTCAGCTATTTCAGGCCGATGTCAGCCTGTTGCTGGAGGGCGATGAACTGCTTCAGGAGGAAGTCTTCGGCCCGGCCAGCATCGTCATCGAAGTGGCGGATCAGCGTGAACTGGCGGCGGCCTTGCAGGGGCTGCGTGGGCAACTGACCGCGACCTTGATCGGCGAGGAACAGGAACTGCTGGAGCATCGCTGGCTCAGCGAGGTCTTGCAGGAAAAGGTCGGCCGGCTATTGCTCAATGGCTATCCGACCGGGGTCGAAGTCTGCGATGCGATGGTTCACGGCGGGCCTTATCCGGCAACGTCGGATGCCCGTGGCACCTCGGTAGGCAGCCTGGCGATCGCGCGCTTCCTGCGCCCGGTATGTTTCCAGAACTACCCGGACGCGCTGCTGCCTGAAGCCCTGCGCAATGCCAACCCGCTGGGTATACGACGCCTGGTGGACGGAGAAATGAGCAACGCCGCGCTTTGACCCAGGGCGGCCGCAACAGGCCTTGAGCAGATGCCGGCAGCCTGTTTCAGGCTGCGGCCTTTGCCGCCGGCCTGAGCACCAGCCACAGCGCGGCGGCAATCAGCGCGCCGCCATACAGGTGGGCCATGGACAGCGGCTCGTCCAGCAGCAACGCGCCCCACAGTACGCCGAATGGCGGGATCATGAAGGTCACGGTCATCGAACGCACCGGGCCGATGGCGCTGAGCAGGCGGAAATACAGCACGTAGGCAAACGCGGTGCAGCCCAGCCCCAGCCCCAGAAGCGATAGCCATACGCTCCAGCCACCCCAGCTGGGAGGCGGCTGGCTGATGGCGTTGTAGGCGAACAGCGGCAACAGCAGCAGGGTCGCTCCCAGCATGCTGCCCAGGGCCGACAGGCGGCTGTCCAGGCCGCCGGCCTGGTCCAGCCAGCGTCGGGCGAGGAACCCGGCGAAGCCGTAGCAGGTGGTGGCCATCAAGCAGGACAGGGCGCCCAGCAGCAGGTCTCGGTCGAAGGCCACGGGGCCGGCGCGGGTCAGGATGCCGACGCCGAGCAGGCCCAGGCAGACCCCGGCGAATTTGCTCGGGGTCAGGCGTTCATGGAAAAACAGGCCGCCGATCAACACCCCCATCAACGGCGTGGTGGCATTGAAGATCGCCGAGTAGCCGGCGGGCAGCACCTGGGCCGCCACCGAGTACATCGTCGCGGGTATCCCGGAGTTGATCACCCCGAGCAGCAGCACGGTCTTGAGCTTGCCACGAAAGTTCCAGTCGACCCGCATCAACGCCAGCATCACCAGCAGCCCGAGCGCGGCGATGGACACCCGGAAGAAGGCCGTGGGCACGCTGCCCAGCACCGGGGCGATGATGCGCATGAACAAGAAGCTCGCGCCCCAGATGGCGGCCAGCGACAGCAGGCGCAGCAGATCGACAGGTTTCACAGGAGGTTCCTTGGGTTCGGGGCGAGGGATCTTGCCCAGCGTGGCCGGGCATGGCAAACCTTATTGGCGCACGGGGCGAAGAAAACCCGCACCCCGATTGTTGCGTTCAATCCTGCGTTGCAGAGGCCTGGAGACAGAGCGACCGCCGGGTCATTTTTCGGCGTACGTCCCATCACAAAAATACGCTTCTCTTCACCTCGTTTCACTGGCTAAGCTCTGGCATCGTAAATTCCCGCAGAGGTCTCTTTATGTCGCAGTCATGGCCCGCCGCCGATATCGCTCGAATGATCCTCGATGGCTTCGACGACTACCGCGAGCACTTTCGCCAGATCACCGACGGTGCCCGGCAACGCTTCGAGCAGGCGCAGTGGCAGCAAGCGCAAAAGGCCTCGGCAGCGCGGATCAACCTGTATGAAGAGAAGGTGGGCGAGACCGTGGCCCGCCTGCACCAGGCCTTCAGCACCGAGTCGCTGATGGATGTCAGCCAGTGGCCACTGGTGAAAAGCGCCTACATCAGCCTGATCGACCTGCGCTTTGACGATGAGCTGTCCGAGACCTGGTACAACTCGATCTTCTGCGGCCTGTTCAGCCACGACCTGATCAGCGATGGCTGCATGTTCATCCACACTACCCGGCCCAGCCTGCGCCGGGCCCGGGCCGCGCAGACCCGCAGCTACAAGCCCCAGGGCGAACTGGCGACGATGCTCGAACAGGTGTTCGCCGACTACCGCTTCAGCGAGGACTACGCCGACCTGCCGGGGGACCTGCGGCGCCTGGAGGCGCAATTGCGGGAGAACCTGCCGGACTGGGTGTGCAAGGACCCGGAACTGACCCTGGAACTGTTTTCCTCGGTGCTCTACCGCAACAAGGGCGCCTACCTGGTGGGGCGCATCTTCACCCATGAAGAACAGTGGCCGCTGGTGATCCCGCTACTGCACCGCGAAGGCCGGGGGATCCAGATCGACGCGCTGATCACCGACGAGGCGGACGTCTCGATCATCTTTTCCTTCACCCGTTCCTACTTCATGGTGGACGTGCCGGTGCCGGCGGAATTCATCGGCTTCCTCAAGCGCATCCTGCCGGGCAAGCACATCGCCGAGCTGTACACCTCCATCGGTTTCTACAAGCACGGCAAGTCGGAGTTCTACCGTGCCCTGATCAACCACCTGGCCAGCACCGACGATCGCTTCATCATGGCCCCCGGGGTGCGCGGCATGGTCATGAGCGTGTTCACCCTGCCGGGCTTCAACACCGTGTTCAAGATCATCAAGGACCGCTTCTCGCCGTCGAAGAACGTCGACCGGGCCACGGTGATCGAGAAATACCGGCTGGTGAAAAGCGTGGATCGGGTGGGCCGCATGGCCGATACCCAGGAGTTCGCCGACTTCCGCTTCCCCCTGAGCAAGTTCGACCCGGCGTGCCTTGAGGAACTGCTGGAAGTGGCGCCCTCCACGGTGGCGGTGGAAGGCCAGACGGTACTGATCCGCCACTGCTGGACCGAGCGGCGCATGACCCCGCTCAATCTCTACCTGGAGCATGCCAACGAAGCCCAGGTGCGCGAGGCCCTGGAGGACTACGGCCTGGCGATCAAGCAGCTGGCGGCGGCCAACATCTTCCCCGGCGACATGCTGCTGAAGAACTTCGGCGTCACCCGCCATGGCCGGGTGGTGTTCTATGACTACGACGAAATCTGCTTCCTCACCGAAGCCAACTTCCGCCACATTCCGGCCCCCCGTACCCCGGAAGATGAAATGGCTTCCGAACCCTGGTACTCCATCGGCCCCCACGACGTGTTCCCCGAGGAGTTCCCGCCGTTCCTGTTCGCCGATGCCGGCCAGCGCAAGCTGTTCGACCAGTTGCACGGCGAGCTGTACAACGCCGATTACTGGAAGGGCCTGCAGGAGGCCATCCGCGCCGGCAAGGTGATCGATGTCTTCCCTTACCGGCGCCAAGGCCTGGAAGACGAATAAATAGACGTGCAGGAGCCGGCTTGCCGGCGAGGGCGTCCTCACCGGCCCCTTCGCCGACAAGCCGGCTCCTACGTATTGCATGGACTTTTCTGCGACAATCGCGCCCTGCCTAAATAGACGACCCTTGCGTACCTGATGACTGACGAATCGCCTGCAATCGACCAACTGCTGAAAAACCTCGATCAAGCCATGCTCGGCGACCGTCACCGGTTGCGCCGGCAGTTGCTCGAACTGCGCAAGAAGCCAGACGAGGCCAAGCTCGCCCAGTGGCTGGAGCGCATGCAGGCTTCCTGCAACCTGGTGACGGCGCGGCGCCAGAGCGTGCCGCAGATCCGCTATGACGACAGCCTGCCGATTGCCGCCAAGCGCGACGAGATCAAGGAGGCGCTGCTCAAGCATCAGGTGCTGATCATTGCCGGCGAGACCGGCTCGGGCAAGACCACCCAGTTGCCGAAGATCTGCCTGGAAATCGGTCGTGGCCAGCATGGCCTGATCGGCCATACCCAGCCCCGGCGGATTGCCGCCCGCAGCGTGGCCAGCCGGGTCGCCGAAGAGCTGGCCACGCCCCTGGGCTCGCTGGTGGGCTACCAGGTGCGCTTCGAGGACCAGAGCGATTCCAGCACCCTGATCAAGCTGATGACCGACGGCATCCTGCTGGCGGAAACCCAGAACGATCGCTACCTGGAACGCTACGACACGATCATCGTCGACGAGGCCCACGAGCGCAGCCTGAACATCGACTTCCTCCTCGGCTACCTCAAGACCCTGCTGCCGCGGCGCCCGGACCTGAAGGTCATCATCACCTCGGCGACCATCGACCTTGAGCGCTTCTCCAAGCACTTCGATAACGCGCCGATCGTCGAGGTCTCCGGCCGTACCTTCCCGGTGGAAACCTGGTATCGCCCGTTGACCCTGGAACAGGACGAGGAGGGCAACCGGGTCGAGGACGACCTCACGGTGGACCAGGCGATCCTCGCCACCCTGGATGAAATCGCCGCCCATGAACGCAGTGAAAGGCGCAGCCCCGGGGACGTGCTGGTGTTCCTGCCCGGCGAGCGTGAGATCCGCGACGCCGCGGAGATGCTGCGCAAGGCCCAGCTCAAGCACACCGAGATCCTGCCGCTGTACGCGCGCCTGTCGCCGGCGGAACAGCAGCGCATCTTCCAGTCCCACCCGGGCCGCCGCGTGGTGCTGGCCACCAACGTCGCCGAAACCTCGCTGACCGTGCCGGGCATCCGCTACGTGATCGACAGCGGCACTGCGCGCATCAGCCGCTACAGCTACCGGGCCAAGGTCCAGCGCCTGCCCATCGAGGCGATTTCCCAGGCCAGCGCCAACCAGCGCAAGGGCCGTTGCGGCCGGGTCGAACCGGGGATCTGCGTACGCCTGTACAGCGAGGAAGATTTCCTCGGCCGGCCGGAATTCACCGACCCGGAGATCCTGCGTACCAACCTGGCGGCGGTGATCCTGCAGATGCTGCACCTGCGCCTGGGGGAAATCACCGCCTTCCCGTTTATCGAACCGCCGGATGGCAAGGCCATCAGCGACGGTTTCAACCTGCTGCAGGAACTCTCGGCAGTCGACCGCAACAGCCAGCTGACACCACTGGGCCGGCAACTGGCGCGCCTGCCGGTGGATCCGCGCATGGGCCGCATGCTGCTGGAAGCGGCCAAGCTCGGCAGCCTCCAGGAAGTGCTGATCGTCGCCAGCGCCATGTCGATCCAAGACCCCCGCGAGCGTCCGCCGGAGCGCCAGCAGGCCGCCGACCAGGCCCACGCCCAGTGGAAGGACGTGGATTCGGACTTCGCCGGGCTGGTCAACCTGTGGCGCGGCTTCGAAGAACAGCGCCAGGCCCTCACCGCCAGCCCGCTGCGCAACTGGTGCCGCAAGAATTTCCTGAACTACCTGCGCCTGCGCGAGTGGCGTGATTCGCACCGGCAATTGAGCCTGATCTGCCGCGACCTGCAACTGAGCCTGAACAAGGAGCCGGCGGACTACCCGAAACTGCACAAGGCGGTGCTGGTAGGCCTGCTCAGCCAGATCGGCCAGAAGACCGAAGACGGCGACTACCTGGGGGCCCGCCAGCGGCGCTTCTGGATCCACCCGTCCTCGGGCCTGGGCAAGAAGCGCCCGCAATGGCTGATGACCGCCGAGCTGGTGGAAACCACCAAGCTCTATGCGCGCATGGTGGCCAGGATCGAGCCGGACTGGATCGAGCCCCTGGCCGGCCATCTGGTGAAGAAGAACCACTTCGAGCCCCATTGGGAGAAGAAGCGCGGCCAGGTAGTGGCCTACGAGCAGATCACCCTGTTCGGCCTGATCGTGGTCGGCCGCCGGCCAGTGCATTACGGCCCGGTGGACCCGGTGGTGTCCCGCGAGCTGTTCATCCGCGAGGCCCTGGTGCGTGGCGAAATCCAGTCCAAGGCCAAGTGCCTGAGCGCCAACACCCAACTGCTGGAACAGCTCGATGCGCTGGAGGCCAAGGCCCGGCGCCGCGACATCCTGGCCGACGAGGAAACCCTGTTCGCCTTCTACGACGCGCGCCTGCCAGCGGAGATCCACCAGACCGCGACCTTCGACAGCTGGTACCGGGTGCACAGCCAGAAGAACCCGCAGTTGTTGATCATGCGCGAGGAAGACGTGCTGGCCCGCGAGGCCAGCGAGGTCACCGCCAAGCAGTACCCGGACACCTTGCATATCGGCGACCTGGAACTGGCCCTGAGTTACCACTTCGAACCCAACCATCCCCGGGACGGCGTGACCCTGCGGGTGCCGGCGCCGCTGCTGCCGGCACTGCCCGCCGAACGCCTGGAATGGCTGGTGCCGGGGCTGATCGAGGCCAAGTGCATCGCCCTGGTGCGCAACCTGCCCAAGGCCCTGCGCAAGAACTTCGTGCCGGTGCCGGACTTCGTCAAGGCCGCCCTGCAGCGCATGGTCTTCGCCGAGGGTTCCTTGCCACAGGCCCTGGGCCGCGAGCTGCTGCGCATGACCGGTGCCCGGGTCAGCGACGAGGCCTGGAGCGAAGCCGAACAACAGGTGGAAAGCCACCTGCGGATGAACCTGGAAATCGTCGACGCCCAGGGCAAGTTCCTCGGCGAAGGCCGCGACCTGGCCGAACTGACCGCGCGTTTCGCCGAAGCCAGCCAGGCTGCCCTGGCGGTGCCGCAGACTGCCAAGAGCCAGCAACCGGTGCAAGCCAAGGTATTTGCCGCGGTGGCGGAAAAGACCCAGCAGAAGATCGCCGGGCTGTCGATGACGGTGTACCCGGCCCTGGTGGAGGAGGCGGGTACGGTCAAGGAAGGGCGCTTCTCCACCGCTGCCGAAGCCGAGTTCCAGCATCGCCGGGCCTTGCAGCGCCTGCTGTTGCAGCAACTGGCCGAGCCGGCCAAGTTCCTGCGGGGCAAGTTGCCGGGCCTTACCGAGCTGGGCCTGCTGTACCGCGAACTGGGCCGGGTCGATGCGCTGGTGGAGGACATTCTCCTGGCCAGCCTCGACAGTTGCATTCTTGAAGGCGAGGCCGTGCTGCCTCGGGATGGCGCGGGCCTGGCCTCCCTGGCCGAGCGCAAGCGTGGTGCCTGGACCGAGCACGCCGAGCGCCTGGCACGCCTGACCCTGGAGATCCTCAAGCTCTGGCACGGCCTGCAAAAGCGCTTCAAGGGCAAGATCGACCTGGCCCAGGCCGTGGCCCTCAACGACATCAAGGCCCAGCTGGCGAACCTGGTATACCCGGGCTTTGTCCGGGAAACCCCGGCCCTGTGGCTCAAGGAGCTGCCGCGTTACCTCAAGGCCGTGGAACTGCGCTTCGAGAAACTCGGCAGCCAGGTGCAGAAGGACCGGGTCTGGAGCAGCGAGCTCTCGGGCCTGTGGAGCCAGTACCAGACCCGGGCCCAGAAGCATGCCCAGGAAGGCAAGCGCGACCCGCAGCTGGAGCTGTACCGCTGGTGGCTGGAGGAGTACCGGGTGTCCCTGTTCGCCCAGCAGTTGGGGACCAAGGTGCCGATTTCCGACAAGCGCCTGAGCAAGCAGTGGAGCCTGGTCGACGCCTGATCTAAAGCCCTTCGCAGGCGCTGGCGTGCCAGCGAAAGCGCCGCCAGGGGCGGTACAGGGTTGACTCCGTCGATCTTGCAGTTGCGGCGAAATGGCGGAGGTTATGGCAAACTCCGCCGTCATAAATGCCGGCCCCGGCTTTCTGCATCGCAGGCAGCCTGGGCGGATCGGAATAAAGCGATGCCAGAAACGGCTCCCTTGGCGGGAGTCGTCCCTTTACGGTTTGGCACGTGAGTGCCAATACCTTCTGCCTCAACACATTAGAGGAACGACCGTGCACAACGTCGTCATCAGCGGCACCGGCCTGTTTACCCCGGCCAACAGCATCTCCAACGAAGAGCTGGTGGAATCGTTCAATACCTACGTCCACCAGTTCAACAGTGACAACGCTGCCGCCATCGAGCGCGGCGAAGTGCAGGCCCTGACCGAATCCAACGCTGCCTTCATCGAAAAGGCCTCGGGCATCAAGAGCCGCTTCGTCATGGACAAGGACGGCATCCTCGACCCGCAGCGCATGGCTCCACGCCTGCCGGAACGCTCCAACGACGAATGGTCGGTACTCTGCCAGATGGCCGTGGCCGCCGCCGAGCAAGCCCTGCAGCGGGCCGGCAAGACTGCCGCCGACATCGACGGGGTGATCGTCGCCTGCTCCAACCTGCAGCGCGCCTACCCGGCCATCGCCATCGAAGTCCAGGCCGCACTGGGCATCCAGGGTTTTGGCTTCGACATGAACGTGGCCTGCTCCTCGGCGACCTTCGGCATCCAGGCGGCCTGCAACAGCGTGCAACTGGGCCAGGCCCGGGCGATCCTGATGGTCAACCCGGAAGTCTGCACCGGGCACCTGAACTTCCGTGACCGCGACAGCCACTTCATCTTCGGCGACGCCGCCACCGCGGTGGTCATCGAGCGAGCCGACCTGGCCACCTCCGAGCACCAGTTCGACATCGTCAGCACCAAGCTGCTGACCCAGTTCTCCAACAACATCCGCAACAACTTCGGCTTCCTCAACCGCGCCGCGGAAGAGGGTATCGGCACCCGCGACAAGCTGTTCGTCCAGGAAGGCCGCAAGGTATTTCGCGATGTATGCCCGATGGTGGCCGAGCTGATCGCTGCGCACCTGGAAGAAAACCAGCTCAACGTCAGCGACGTGAAGCGCTTCTGGCTGCACCAGGCCAACCTCAGCATGAACCACCTGATCGTCAAGAAGCTCCTGGGCCGCGAAGCCTCGGTGGAAGAAGCGCCGGTGATTCTCGACACCTACGCCAACACCAGTTCGGCGGGTTCGGTGATTGCCTTCCACAAGTACCAGGACGACCTGGCCAGCGGTTCCCTGGCCGTGCTCAGCTCCTTTGGCGCCGGTTATTCGATCGGTAGCGTGTTGCTGCGCAAGCGTTGATCCAGGGTTGGGGTGTGGCGTCGGGCGGGATTGGTGCGTCACACCCCCTCAAACCTGCATGATTGAACGAGGCACGAATGGCCGCTGCTGATGACACGCAACTGCTAGAGCGCCTGTTGGCGGGCGAACAAAAGGCTTACAAGGAACTGGTCGGCACCTACCAGAGCGCCATGCGCGCCGTGGCCTACGCCATTGTCGGCAACCGCCACGCCGACGAAGTGGTACAGGACGCCTGGCTGTCGGTGGTGCGCAACCTGGCGGGTTTCCAGGGGCGTTCCAGCCTCAAGACCTGGCTGCTGACCATTACCGCCAATGCGGCCAAGGGCCGCTACAAGCAGAACCGCCGGGAAGTGTTGCTCGACGATCTGCCGGCGCCCCATGGCACCGTGGGTGATGAGCGTTTCTCCTCCAGCGATGGTCACTGGCTGGTGGCGCCTTTCGCCTGGCACGAAGACACCCCGGAAGCCCTGCTGACCGAGTCCGAACTGCGTGACTGCCTGGAGCACACCCTGCTCAGCCTGTCGGAGTTGCAGAGCAGTGTCCTGCTGTTGCGCGAACGCCAGGGCCTGGAGCTGGAAGAGATCTGTAACCTTTTGGGGCTCACGCTCTCCAATGTCCGGGTACTGCTGCACCGGGCGCGTCTGAAGGTCTTCGCCACCGTGGAGCATTTTGAGGAAACCGGCCAATGCTGACCTGCAAGGAACAAGTGGCACGATCCAGCGATTATCTCGATGGCCAGTTGAGCTTTCGCGAGCGCTTGATGGTGCGCCATCATCTGTTGTTCTGCCCCAATTGCCGGCGTTTCATTCGCCAGATGCGCCTGCTCCAGGCCACCTTGCGGGTGCTTCCGGAGCCGCCCCTGGAAGGTCTCGACGAACTGGCCGAGCGTCTGGCCGCCGAGCGCCAGAACCACCGCTGATCCTGCCCCCCCATGGCTCGGTAGCCGCTGTCGAGCCCCGGCGAGGCTGCGAAAAGGCCCGCAGGGCCTTGCTTGACGGTCTCCCGTCGAACCTCCAGCGCCCTCAGGATCGCGGCGTCTCCTACGGAGCCGTTCGCCGCCTCGCCGGGGCTCGACGGCTACAGACACCACATGAAACTGTCATCCGATCAAAGGTGACAGTGTTCTTGTGTCCCCCTATTCCCCCGCAAAGCCCAGGGCAAAGGCTCTAGTACAGGCTTTTTGCCTTATTTCATTTCGAAGTAAAAAAGTTCCCCTGTAATCAAATCTTTATCTATCAGCAACCCGGCTGAAATAACCCCTCGCCAAGATTCCCACCCAACACCAGCGGGCCAACCCCGCGTGTTTTCCAACGCTACAGACCACCAATTAGGGGAACTCTTCGATGATCCGTAAGCACTTCGCCGGTTTTGCCGCCAGCGCCCTGGCCCTGGCAGTAACCGCCCAGGCTTTCGCTGGCACCGTCACCACCGACGGCGCCGATATCGTAGTCAAAACCAAGGGCGGCCTTGAGGTTGCTACCACCGACTCCGCGTTCAGCTTCAAGCTGGGCGGTCGTCTGCAAGCCGACTATGGCCGTTTCGACGGGTTCTACACCAAGAATGGTGACAGCGGCGACGGCGCGTACTTCCGCCGCGCCTATCTGGAATTGGGCGGCACCGCCTACAAGGATTGGAAATACCAGATCAACTACGACTTCTCCCACAACTCGGGCACCGCCGATGACGGTTACTTCGACGAGGCGTCCATCTCCTACGTCGGCTTCAAGCCGGTGACCCTGCGCGCCGGCCGCTTCGACGAAGACTTCGGCCTGGAGAAGGCCACCAGTTCCAAGTGGGTTACCGCCATGGAGCGTAACGCCGCCTACGAGCTGGCCGACTGGGTCAACTCCCACGAGAACGGCATGGGCCTGCAGGCCAGCTCGGTGGTCGCCGACATGGCCTACCTGTCCGGCAGCGTGGCGGCCAAGGACATCAACGACAAGGACGGCGACAGCGTCAAGCAGTTCAACGCCCGTGCCGTGTTCGCCCCGATGCACGAGACCGGCAACGTCCTGCACTTCGGTCTGGACTTTGCCAGCCGTGATGTGAGCGACACCGCTTTCGACTCGCGGATCCGCCCACGCCTGGGCGTGCGTGGTATCGCCACCAACGGCGGCAACGATGCCGGCACCAACGGCAACCGTGCCACCTTCGGCGGCGGCGCCGGCCTCAACGCGTCGAGCCAGACGGCCGTTGGCGCCTATGACAATGACCGGGTGTTCGGCGGTGAATTCGCCTTCGCCACCGGCCCGTTCTCGGCCCAGGCGGAATACCTGACCCGCAAGCTGCAGGCCGACAGCAACGCCTACAAGGACGTCAAGGCCACCGGTTTCTACGGCCAACTGGCCTATACCCTGACCGGCGAGGCCCGGGTGTACAAACTCGACGGCGCCAAGTTCGACACCATCAAGCCCGAGAACAAGCAGTACGGTGCCTGGGAAGTGTTCTACCGCTACGACAACATCAAGGTCGATGACAAGAACGTCGTAGCCGCCACCGCCACCCGTGACGTCGGCGATGCCAAGGCCACCATGAACACCATCGGGGTCAACTGGTACGCCAACGAGGCGATCAAGATTTCCGCCAACTACATCAAGGTCAACACCGACAAGATCACCAACAACGTTGGCGATGACAGCGGCGATGCCCTCGTAGCCCGTGTGCAGTACGTGTTCTAAGGCTGTTGCAACACCCAGGTAGAGCTCTTTCTCATCCGTTATAGCTCCTCTCGTTTTAACCCCGCCCCGGCGGGGTTTTTTTTTGCCCGCTGCACGGGCGCCTCTCAAGGGCAGGCGGTTTCGTGCAGGTACAGCCACTGCGCCGCATCGCCCTGCACGCGGATGATCGCCAGGGACAGGCGCGCGCTTTCGACCTGGCCCAGGCGGTGGGTTTCCTTGTAGTGGATCGCCGCGCTCTGGCCTTCCTGCCACACACAGCGCACCTGGCTGATGCTGATTTCCAGACCGGGGCGTTGGCCCAGGCCTTCGCGAAACAGCTGTTCCACCTGCTCGCGGCCGACCATGGCGCCGCCGGTGGTGACCATCTGGAAGTCTTCGGCGAACAGCCCCAGCAAGGGATCGATGCAGGCCTCGGCATCCCCGCGCTGGTTGGTGAAGACGCTGTGAATCAGTTGGTGAATCCAGTGCACGCTGTATTGCGCCTGTCTAGCGATCGAGTTGGGCATGGGAGGCCTCGGGTGGTGGGAGTCGGTTCAGGGTCAACAGGGGTAGCAGGCCGGCTGCGGCGGCCAGCAAAAGGCTCAGGTGGTAGGCGCCGGTGACGCCCCGATAACCCAGCAGCAGGTTGTAGAGCATCAGCAGCAAGGCCGCGCCGAGGCTGAAGGCCATCTGCCGGTTGATGTTCCAGATCACGCTGGCCTTGTGCGTATCGGCGCCGTCGAAGTCCAGCAGGGCGGTGGTCTGCGCGGTATTGGCACCGGCGCCTCCGCCCAGGCCCATCAGCAGGTAGGCCAGGCTGATCAGGGGCAGATCGGCCAGCGAGTCGACCCCGTACAGGCTGGCGATGCCGGCGCTGTGCAGCACCAGGGCGATGGCGAACAGCCGTGCGGCGCCCAGGCGATTGTACAAACGTCCGCAGGCGAGCATCGCCAGCAGTGCGCCGGCGGCATACAGCAGCATGAACATGCCGCTGTGCTGGGCGCTCAGGTGCAGGCTCTCCTGAAGGAAGAACAGGCTCAGCAGATTGACCCCGGTGAAGAGCCCGGGGATCGCGTGATAGATAGCCACCGACAGGCCCAGGCGCGGATTTTTCAGCAGCCGCAGTTCGACGATGGGCCGGGCGCAGGCCCGACAGTGACGCCGGTAGCACTCGGCCAATAGCAGGCCGGCAACCAGGCCCGGTGCGGCCTGATGGGCCGGGTAGCCGCTGCCGTACAGCGACATGCCGAGCAACAGGCAGCCCAGGCTCGCAGTCACCAGCAGCAGGCCGCGCAGGTCCGGGCGCGGCGGTGGCGCCGAGCGCTCGGCGTTGATCCAGCACCAGGACAGCAACGCCGCCAGCAGCGACAGCGGCAGGCTGGCGAAGAACACCCAGCGCCAGGAACTGTGGTCGACAATGGCCCCACCCACCGTGGGCGACAGCGCTGGCGCCAGTAGCGCCACGGCCATCACCAGGGTGGAGATCCGCGCCCGTTGCGTGCCCTGGAACAGGTTGAAGGTCAGTGCCTGCCCCAGGGGAATCAGCAGGCCGCCGGCCATGCCCTGGACCAGCCGCCAGAACACCAGTGGCATGAAGCTGTCGGCCAGCCCGCACATCAGCCCGGCAACGCTGAACAGCAGCATCGAGGCGCAGAGCACCTGGCGGTTGCCGAAACGCGCCGCGAGCCAGGTGCTGATGGCGATCACCAGGGTCAGGCCGAGGATGTAGGCATTGGCGACCCAGGCCACGGCGGCGCTGGACACTTGCAGTTGGGCGGCGATAGTGGGCAGGGCCACCGCCGACATGAAAATGTTGACGCAGTCGATGAAGAATCCGAGAAGGAATACCACCGCCACTTTGTATCTGTAAGTCATGCCGTCTCCCTTTTGGCGCGCAGCTTAGGGAGCTTGGGGGCAGGGTGTCGAGGTGCCTATACTTGACGCATTGTTTAATAGGATTTGACAGTGAGCGAAAATTTTCACGGCCAGCTGCACCGGGTACAGACCTTTCTTGCGGTGGTGGACTTCAGTTCATACACCCGCGCCGCGCAGTACCTGGGCATCAGCAAGGCCATGGCCAGCCTGCACATAAAGGCCCTGGAGCAAGCGCTGGCGAGCACCTTGTTGATCCGCACCACGCGGCAGGTGACACTGACCGAGACCGGCCAGGCCCTCTACGACGAGTTCAAGGGGATTGTCGCCAATATCGACACCGCCTTCGACAATGTGCTGCACGGGCGCGACCGGGTCAGTGGCAAGTTGCGCATCAGCTCCACGGCGGAGTATGCCGAGACGTTCGTGTTGCCGATCCTGCCGTTGTTCACCGCGCGTTATCCCGAGGTGCGCCTGAGTTATCACTTCAACTCGTCGTTGAATGATCTGGTGGCGGAAAAGCTCGACCTAGTGATCCGCCTCGGGCACCTGGCGGACTCGGGGTTCAAGGGGCGCCAGCTGGCGGACTACGCCATTGTCCTGGTGGCCAGCCCGGCGCTGCTCAAGGACCGGCAGGTGACGCAGCCTGAAGAGCTCGATGCCTGGCCCTGGATTGGCAACAGCAACCTGGGCGGGCCGCCGGGCTGGACCTTCAGCCATCCGCGCCGTGGCGAGGTGGAGGTCAAGGTCAGCCCCGGGCACGAGTCCAACTCGGCGACGGCGATTCGCGCCATGGCCCTGGCCGGCCTGGGGCTGGCGGTGCTGCCGGAGTGGATGGTCCTCGATGACCTGGGCAACGGGCGGCTGGTGCGGGTATTGCCCGAGTACCGGCTGGCCACGCAGCCGGTGCATGTGCTGTTTCCCAACAGTGCGCACCTGCCGCGCAAGTCCCGGGTGTTCATCGACTTTCTGGCGGAGCACCTGGGGCGCTAGCGCTGCGGCGGTTTCGGTGAACCCGGGGATGGAGGATACTCCCCGGGTTGTTCGATCTGAATTCCGGGGACCCCGATGCCGCTGCAATCCTTGAACAGCCTGTCCGCCGTCGATCCTGTGCAATGGGATGGCCTGCTCAAGGACGGGCAACCCTTTGTGCGTCACGCCTTTCTCAGTGCCCTGGAAGACAGCGGCAGCCTTGGCCCGCGCTCTGGCTGGCAGGCCGAGCACCTGCTGCATGTCGAAGACGGTCGGCTGCTGGCGGCGCTGCCCAGCTATCGCAAATGGCATTCCTACGGCGAATACGTGTTCGATCATGGCTGGGCGGATGCCTGCGACCGGGCCGGAATCGACTACTACCCCAAGCTGCTGACGGCGGTGCCGTTCAGCCCGGTGAGCGGCGCCCGGGTGCTGGCAGCGACCCAGGCAGATGCGCTCGAACTGCTGAAAAGCCTGCCCGGCTACCTGGAGATCGAAGGGCTTTCCAGTGCCCATATCAACTTCACCGACGATTTCAGCGACGCGGCCCTGGAGCAGCAACCGGGCTGGCTGCAGCGCCTGGGCTGCCAGTTTCACTGGCAGAACCGTGGCTACCGGGACTTTCAGGATTTCCTCGATGCCCTGAGCTCGCGCAAGCGCAAGCAGATGCGCAAGGAGCGCGAGCAGGTGGCGGGGCAGGGCATTGATTTCCAGTGGCTCGAAGGCCATGAACTGGACCAGGCGCAGTGGGATTTCGTCTATGCCTGCTACGCCAACACCTACGCGGTGCGGCGCCAGTCACCCTACCTGACCCGAGCATTTTTCAGCCTGCTGGCCGAGCGTATGCCCGAAGCGATCCGCGTGGTCCTGGCCAAGCAGGGCGGGCGCCCGGTGGCCATGGCCTTCAGCCTGGTGGGCGGCGACAGTTTCTATGGGCGCTACTGGGGTTGCCTGGCGGAGTTCGACCGCCTGCATTTCGAGACCTGTTTCTACCAGGGCATGGAGTACGCCATCGCCCAGGGGCTGCAGCGCTTCGACGCCGGCGCCCAGGGCGAGCACAAGCTGATTCGCGGCTTCGAACCGGTGCTCACCCGCTCCTGGCACTACCTGCGCCATCCTGGGCTGAAGGCTGCGGTGAAGGATTTCCTGCAACAGGAACAGGCCGGAATCCGCGCCTATGCGCAAGAGGCGAGGGACGCCTTGCCCTATCGGCAGGCGTGACCCTCGCCGGCGTTGCTCAGCCGTCTTCCTTGCCCAGCCAGCGATAGACCACGCCGCCGATCACTGCGCCAAGGATCGGCGCCAGCCAGAACATCCACAGCTGCTGCAACGCCCAGCCGCCGACGATCAGCGCCGGTCCGGTGCTGCGGGCCGGGTTGACCGAGGTGTTGGTGACCGGGATCGAGATCAGGTGGATCAGGGTCAGGGCCAGGCCGATGGCGATGGGCGCCAGCCCCGCCGGGGCGCGTTTGTCGGTGGCACCGAGGATGATCACCACGAACATCAAGGTCATCACCAACTCACAGACAAAACCCGCGGCCATGGAATAGCCGCCGGGGGAGTGTGCGCCATAGCCGTTGGACGCCAGCCCCGAGGCCAGTTCGAACCCCGGCTTGCCGCTGGCGATGAAGTACAGCAGCGCCGCGGCGATGACCCCGCCGATCACCTGCGCGACGATATAGGCCGGCAGTTCCCTGGCCGGAAAGCGTCCACCCACCACCAGCCCGACGGACACCGCGGGGTTCAAGTGGCAACCGGAGATATGGCCGATGGCGAAGGCCATGGTCAGCACCGTCAGGCCGAAGGCCAGGGCGACCCCGAGCAGGCCGATACCGACGTTGGGAAAGGCCGCCGCCAGCACGGCGCTGCCGCAACCGCCCAGGACCAGCCAGAACGTACCGAGCAATTCGGTGACAGAACGTTTGAACAAAGACATGAGAGAGTCCTTGATAGGTCAACCTATCAACGCGATACAGCTGTTATGCATCCCGCAGGTTAACTACAGGTTCCGCTCCGGAACCTAGGCTGAGTACAGCAGGCTTTCGGCGCAATTCCACTCGCCCATGAAAAACGCCAGGGCCCCCTGAAACCGGGGGCTCTGGCGCATTGTGCGGCGACTTTCTGTAGCGGCTACAGAGGCTCAGTCGATGCCGACGAAGCCTCCGGTCTGGTGCTGCCACAGGCGCGCATACAGGCCGCCGTGGGCCAGCAGTTCGGCGTGGGTACCGGTCTCGGCGATGCGCCCCTGTTCCAGGACCACCAGGCGGTCCATGCGGGCGATGGTCGAGAGGCGGTGGGCGATGGCGATCACGGTCTTGCCTTGCATCAGGGTCTCCAGGCTTTCCTGGATCGCCGCTTCCACTTCCGAGTCCAGGGCCGAGGTGGCTTCGTCCATGATCAGGATCGGCGCATCCTTGAGCAGCACCCGGGCAATGGCGATGCGCTGGCGCTGGCCGCCGGACAACTTGACCCCGCGCTCGCCGACATGGGCGTCGAAGCCGGTGCGGCCCTGGGCGTCGGACAACAACGGGATGAACTCGTCGGCACGAGCCTTGCGCACTGCTTCCCAGAGTTCCTCGTCGGTGGCGTCGGGGCGGCCGTAGAGCAGGTTGTCGCGGATCGAGCGGTGCAGCAGCGAGGTGTCCTGGGTGATCATGCCGATGCGTTCGCGCAGGCTTTCCTGGGTTACCCCGGCGATGTCCTGGCCGTCGATGAGGATCTTGCCGCCCTGCAGGTCGTAGAGGCGCAGCAGCAGGTTGACCAGGGTTGATTTGCCGGCCCCGGACGGGCCGATCAGGCCGATCTTCTCCCCCGGGCGGATCTCCAGGTTGAGGTCGCTGATGACCCGGTTGGCCTTGCCGTAGTGGAACTCCACATGTTCGAAACGCACGCCGCCCTGGGCCACCGCCAGCTTCGGTGCCTGCTCGCGGTCGGTGAGTTGCAGGGGCTGGGCGATGGTCTTCAGGCCGTCCTCGACCATGCCGATGTTTTCGAAGATGCCGTTGATCACCCACATGATCCAGCCGGACATGTTGACGATGCGGATCACCAGCCCGGTGGCCAGGGCAATGGCCCCGGCGCTGATCAGCGACTGGCTCCACAACCACAGGGCCAGGCCGGTGGTGCCGGCGATCAGCAGGCCGTTGAGGCTGGTGATGGTCACGTCCATGGCGGTGACCACGCGCCCGGCCAGCTGGCTCTTTTCGGTCTGCTCGGCGATCGCCTCGCGGGCGTAGCTCTGCTCGAAGTGGGTGTGGGCGAAGAGCTTGAGGGTGGTGATGTTGGTGTAGCCGTCGACGATTCGCCCCATCAGCTTGGAGCGGGCGTCGGAGGCGTCCACCGAGCGCTTCTGGATGCGTGGCACGAAGTAGCGCATGGCACCGATGAAGCCGGCGATCCACAGCAGCAGCGGGATCATCAGGCGCCAGTCGGCGTCGGCGAACAGCACCAGGGAACCGATGGCGTAGATGGTCACGTGCCACAGGGCATCGATCACCTGCACCGAGGAGTCCTGCAGCGAATAGCCGGTCTGCATGATGCGCTGGGCGATGCGCCCGGCGAAGTCGTTCTGGAAGAAGTTCAGGCTCTGGCGCAGCACGTAGCTGTGGTTCTGCCAGCGGATCAGGCTGGTCATGCCAGGGTTGATGGTCTGGTGCATCAGGAGGTCGTGCAGGCCCACCATCAGGGGCCGGAACAGCAGCGCCACCACCGCCATCCAGGCCAGTTCCAGGCCGTGGTCGGTGAACACCTGGACGCTGGGGGTGCCCTGGGCCAGGTCGATGATGGTGCTCAGGTAGCTGAACAGCGACACCTCGATCAGGGCCACGAACAGGCCCACCACCAGCAGGGCGACGAAGCTCGGCCAGACTTGCTTGATGTAGTGGAAGTAGAAGGGCAGGACCCGGTTGGGCGGGGTGGCGCTGGGAGCGTCGCGGAAGATGTCGATCAGTTGTTCAAAACGACGAAAGAGCATGGGGTCTGAAGCCCGGGGTACGGGCTCTCCTGTGCAGAAAACGGACGGGGCGCCGGGTAGGGCGCCGCCGTCGGGACAGGCTGCGAAGTATCAGTCGATACGCTTGGCCGACTTGATCAGTACCGGGTCGATCGGCACGTTCTGCATGCCCTGCTTGGTGGTGGTCTGGGAGTTGACGATCTGGTCCACCACGTCCATGCCGCTCACCACCTTGGCGAATACGGCGTAGCCGGCATCGCGGCCCGGGTCGAGGAAGGCGTTGTCGGCGACGTTGATGAAGAACTGGCTGGTGGCCGAGTTGGGGTTCGAGGTACGGGCCATGGACAGGGTGCCACGCACGTTATGCAGGCCGTTGGAGGCTTCGTTCTTGATCGGGTCGCGGGTGTCTTTCTGCACCATCTGCGCGGTGAAGCCACCGCCCTGGACCATGAACCCCGGGATCACCCGGTGGAAGATGGTGTTGGTGTAGAAGCCGCTGTCGACGTAGTCGAGGAAGTTCTTGCTGGAGATCGGTGCCTTGACCGGGTCCAGTTCCACTTCGATCTTGCCGAAGCTGGTGTCCAGCAGGACGTGGGGCGCCTTGGCCGGTTGCGCGGCCATCAGGTTGGCCGCGAAGAGTACGGAGCCGGCGACGAGGGCGATTTTTTTCAGCATGGGTCAATGATCCTGGGTGGTGGTGTCGACTGTGGTCATGAAGTCCAGCAGGGTTTGGTTGAAGCGCTGCGGCTGGTCCAGCGGCGTGGCGTGTCGGGAGTCCTCGATCACCACCAGCCGCGCGTCCGGCAGCAGTTTGACATAAGCCTCCTTGAGCGCCACCGGGGTGTAGTCGCGGTCGGCGCTGACGACCAGGGTTGGACAGGTGATTCGTGACAGACGTTCCTGAACCCCCCAACCGACGATGGCGTCGAAGCTGGCGAGATAAGCACGTTTGTCGTTTTTTGCCCAGCGCTCGGCCATCTTCTGTCGCAGCTCGCCCTGCTCCGGCTTGGGAAACAGCCGCGGGCCCAGGGCCTTGCCGATGGCGCTCGGGCTCAGCACCCGGGCCAGGCTCCAGCGCTTGAACCACTGCCAGTAGTCGTTGGCGCTGCGCAGCTTGACCTCGGGGCCGCTGTTGACGATGCACAGGCTCTTGAGCAACTGCGGCTGGTCCACCCCCAGCTGGAAGCCGATCATGCCGCCCATGGACAGCCCGACGTAGTGGGCCGGGCCCAGGTTCAGGTGCTCGATCAGCGCCACGATGTCGGCGGTGAAGCCCGGGATGCTGTAACGCTCCCGGGGTTTGTCGGAACGTCCGTGACCGCGAATGTCCGGGATGATCAGCCGGTAGCGGGCCGAGAGTTCGGGGATCTGTTTTTCCCAGTCCAGGGCGCTGGAGCCCAGGCCGTGAACCAGTAGCAGGGGGTCGCCCCGGCCGTATTCCTCGTAGTGCAGGGTGCAACCTTCATGCTCGAAATACGCCATGGCAGAACTCCTGTTCTGATGAGTGGGACGTCAGGCTTGCTCGGGTGCGGCAAAGGGCGCATCCAGGGGCGCGGTGTCGAAGGTGCGCAGCAGTTCCACGAGGATCTGCGTCGCCGGGCCCAGGGGTTTGTCCTTGTTGGAATAGAGGAAGAAGGTCGGATGGCGGCTGCCGCCCTGGTCCAGGGGCAGGACCTTGAGCAGGCCTTCGCGCAGCTCGCGCTCGATCAGGTGCCGGGGCAGCCAGGCAAAGCCCAGGCCGCTGCCGACGAAGGTCGCGGCAGTGGCCAGGCTGCCCACGGTCCAGCGTTGTTCGGCGCCGAGCCAGCCGACATCTCGCGGTTGCTGGCGGCCGGAGTCGCGGATCACCACTTGCAACTGGCTTTCCAGGTCCTGGAAATGCAGTTCCCGCTGCAGGCGGTGCAGGGCGTGTTCCGGGTGGGCCACGGCGACGAACTCCACCGAGCTCATCTCGGTGCCCAGGTAGCCGGGAATGTTGAAACCGCTGATGGCCAGGTCGGCCACGCCTTCGAGCAGCACTTCCTCGACCCCGGACAGCACTTCCTCGCGCAGGCGCACGCGGCAGCCACGGCTTTGCGGCATGAAGGCGGTCAGGGCACGTACCAGGCGCGCGTTGGGGTAGGCGGCGTCCACCACCAGCCGCACTTCGGCTTCCCAGCCCTGTTCCATATGGTGGGCCAGGTCTTCCAGCTGGCTGGCCTGCTTGACCAGTTGCCGGGAGCGGCGCAGCAACACGCCGCCGGCTTCGGTGAGCACTGCCTTGCGGCCGTCGATGCGCAGCAGCGGCACGCCGAGCTGGTCCTGCATGCGGGCCACGGTGTAGCTGACCGAGGACTGGGACCGGTGCAGCGCTTCGGCGGCCTGGGCGAAACCGCCGTGGTCGACCACCGCCTGCAGGGTGCGCCATTGATCCAGGGTCACGCGGGGCGCTTTCATGAGGGGCTCCTCTTGTCCTAAGCTGGCGCTCCTTACTGGAGACTGCCGAATGAGAAAATTCTGTTGTGTGTTGCTGGCTCTGTTGCCCTTGAGCGCCTGGGCCTATCCCATCGAAGTCGAGAAGCAGCTCAACGGCCAGAGCATCGATTACACGGCCTATGACACCGATGAAGACATCGGCTCCATCCAGTTGAACAACTACGGCAAGAGCGATGCGCTGTGCTCGGTGGTGTTTCGCAATGGCCCCGAAGCGCCGCGCACCCGCAAGGTGGAAGTCGCCGCAGGGCAGAGCAAGAACGTTACCGCCAAGTTCAATCGCAAGATCATCAAGCTGCGCCTGGACCTGACCTGCCAGGCCAAATGATCGAAGTGGGCCCGGCCCGGCCGGTTGCTGCAGGGCTGGCTCCGCTTATAAACGAATTTATTGATTGGTTATAGCAGTTATTTGCGCTTTTTCATCGATATCGCTCTGTTTAATCTGCGCTCCATCGACTTACGCATACCCCGATGGAGATTTGTGCCATGTCCCGCGTCCTGATCATTGAAAGCAGTGCCCGCCAGCAGGATTCCGTATCCCGCCAGTTGACCCAGACCTTTATCCAGCAATGGCAAGCCGCCCACCCGGGTGATTCGATCACGGTACGCGACCTGGCCCGCAACCCGGTGCCGCATCTGGATGCCAACCTGCTGGGGGGCTGGATGAAACCCGCCGAGCAGCGCAGCGCCGCCGAGCAGGACTCCCTGCAACGCTCCAATGAATTGACCGAGGAATTGCTGGCCGCCGACGTCCTGGTCATGGCCGCGCCGATGTACAACTTCGCCATTCCCAGCACCCTCAAGGCCTGGCTCGACCACGTACTGCGCGCCGGGGTGACCTTCAAGTACACCGACACCGGGCCCCAGGGCCTGCTCACCGGCAAGCGTGCCTACGTGCTCACTGCCCGCGGCGGTATCTACGCCGGCAGCACCGCGGACCACCAGGAACCCTACCTGCGCCAGGTGATGGGCTTTATCGGCATCCACGATGTGGAGTTCATCCACGCCGAAGGCCTGAACCTGGGGGGCGATTTCCACGAGAAGGGCCTGAACCAGGCCAATGCCAAGCTGGCCCAGGTGGCCTGAGCCGCGATTCTTGAGCCCAGGCGCCGCTCAGCGAAGGGCAGGGCGGCGCCGTTAATCCGCAGATAATCTACCGGTGTTCAAGTAGCGCCTGCGCATCCCCCTTCAAGCCGGTTCGCGCATCGAACCTCCCTTTGTACTGGTTGCTCCTTCAGTACCGACGCCCGATTGCACGCCTAGCGAGATCGGGCTTTTTTTTGCCCGGGATTTCATCTGAGGGGGCAAAACCGCTATCGTCGCCGCCATTCAAGACGAGGCGAACATGGGCTATCTACTTTTTGTCACGCTGATCCAGGCGTTTTCCTTCAGCCTGATCGGCGAATACCTGGCCGGGCATGTCGACAGTTACTTCGCGGTGCTGGTGCGGGTGCTGCTGGCGGGGCTGGTGTTCATTCCACTGACCCGCTGGCGCCGGGTGGCCCCGGCCTTCATGCGCGGCATGCTGCTGATCGGTGCGCTGCAGTTCGGCATCACCTACGTGTGCCTGTACCTGAGCTTTCGCGTGCTGACGGTGCCGGAAGTACTGCTGTTCACCATCCTCACGCCGTTGCATGTGACCCTGATCGAAGACGCCCTGAACCGGCGCTTCAACCCCTGGGGCCTGCTGGCGGCGCTGGTGGCGGTGGCAGGCGCGGTGGTGATCCGCTACGACAGCGTCAACCCGGACTTCTTCATGGGCTTCTTGCTGCTGCAACTGGCCAACTTCACCTATGCCGCCGGGCAAGTGCTGTACAAGCATCTGGTGGCGCGCTACCCCAGCGACGAGCCGCACTACCGGCGCTTCGGCTACTTCTACCTGGGGGCGCTGCTGGTGGTGTTGCCGGCGTTCCTGCTGTTCGGCAAGGCCCACTACCTGCCCGACGCGCCGCTGCAATGGGCGGTGCTGCTGTTCCTCGGCCTGGTGTCCACGGCCCTGGGCATGTACTGGTGGAACAAGGGCGCGTGCCTGGTGACCGGCGCCACCCTGGCGGTGATGAACAACCTGCATGTGCCGGTGGGGCTGTTGATCAACCTGCTGATCTGGAACCAGCACGAAGACCTGGGGCGGCTGTTGCTGGGCGGGTTGGTGATTCTGGGGGCGGTGTGGATCAGCCGCCGGGGCGCGGCGCCGCGCCTGGCGCCCTAACCTGTAGGATCCGGCTTGCCGGCGAAAGGGCCCGCAAGCGTTGCGTCTGGCCGGCCAACGCCTTCGCTGGCAAGCCAGCTCCTACCGGGTTACAGAGCCTGCTTCTCTACTGTCGGCACATGGCTGGCACCCAGCACCGCGGGCTGCAGGCCGGCCCGCAGGTCGGTGCCGCTGGGCTGCTGGTACAGGTTCAGGCCGAATTCCGGCATCACCGCCAGCAGGTAATCGAAGATATCCCCCTGGATGCGCTCGTAATCCACCCACGCGGTGGTGCGGGTGAAGCAGTAGATCTCCAGGGGAATGCCCTGGGCCGTGGTCTGCATCTGGCGCACCATGCAGGTCATGTTCGGCTGGATTTCCGGGTGGCTCTTCAGGTACGCCAGGGCATAGGCGCGAAAGGTGCCGATATTGGTCATGCGCCGGCGGTTGGCCGACAGCGCGGCGACGTTGCCCTGGGCTTCGTTCCAGCTTTTGAGCTCGGACTGCTTGCGCCCGATGTAGTCGGTGAGCAGGCGCACCTTGCTCAGGCGCACTTCTTCATCGTCATGCAGGAAGCGCACGCCGCTGGCGTCGATGTACAGGCTGCGCTTGATCCGCCGGCCGCCGGACTGCTGCATGCCGCGCCAGTTCTTGAACGATTCGCTCATCAACCGCCAGGTGGGGATCGAGACAATGGTCTTGTCGAAGTTCTGCACCTTGACCGTGTGCAGGGTGATGTCCACCACGTCGCCGTCAGCGCCGACCTGGGGCATTTCGATCCAGTCGCCGACCCGCAGCATGTCGTTGCTGGTCAACTGTACGCTGGCCACGAAGGACAGCAGGGTGTCCTTGTAGACCAACAGGATCACCGCCGACATGGCGCCCAGGCCCGACAGCAGCAACAGCGGCGAGCGGTCGATCAGGGTGGCGACGATGATGATCGCGCCAAACACGTACAACACCATTTTCGCCAACTGCACATAGCCCTTGATCGAGCGGGTGCGGGCGTGTTCGGTGCGCGCGTAGATGTCCAGCAGGGCATTGAGCAGGGCGCTCAGGGCCAGGAGCTGGAACAGGATGGTGAAGGCCATGGCCAGGTTGCCGAGGAACAGCAGGCTGGTCTTGCTCAGCTCCGGTACCAGGTGCAGGCCGAACTGGATCACCAGGGATGGAGTCATCTGTGCCAGGCGGTGGAATACCTTGTTGTGGCGCAGGTCGTTGAGCCAGTGCAGGGCCGGCTGGCGGCCCAGCAGCTTGACCGCGTGCAGCACCAGGTAGCGTGCCACTCGTCCGACCAGCAGGGCGACCACCAGTAACAGGGCCAGGCCGATGCCGGCGTGCAGGAGAGGGTGTTGGTCGAGTGCTCCCCAGAGATCCTGGGTATTGAGCCAGAGCTGTTTGAAATCCATGGGCTAAAACGATTCTTCTATAAGGCACAGGAGGGGGATTAGAGCATTTAACCCTGGGAAAGTTACGGTTAAGGACAAATCGGTTAACAAAAAACCAACTCTTTGCCACCGTTTGCACAAAGAAACTCGGCCTTCGCGCTCGAAACCGGTACCCTATGCAGCTGTTTTTTTGCATATCTTCGAGGTAGCACCCGTGTTTTCCCAATTCGCCCTGCACGAACGCCTGCTCAAAGCCGTGGCCGAGCTTAAATTTGTCGAGCCGACGCCGGTGCAAGCAGCGGCTATTCCGCTCGCGCTGCAAGGGCGTGACCTGCGGGTGACGGCACAGACCGGTAGCGGCAAGACCGCGGCTTTTGTCCTGCCGATCCTCAATCGCCTGATCGGCCCGGCGAAGATCCGCGTCAGCATCAAGACCCTGATCCTGCTGCCGACTCGGGAACTGGCCCAGCAGACCCTCAAGGAAGTCGAGCGTTTCTCCCAGTTCACCTTCATCAAGTCGGGCCTGATCACCGGTGGTGAAGACTTCAAGGTCCAGGCTGCCATGCTGCGCAAGGTGCCGGACATCCTCATCGGCACTCCGGGGCGCATGCTGGAGCAACTCAACGCCGGCAACCTGGATTTGAAGGAAGTCGAAGTGCTGGTGCTCGACGAAGCCGACCGCATGCTCGACATGGGCTTTGCCGAAGACGTGCAGCGTCTGGTGGACGAATGCCCGAACCGCCAGCAGACCATGCTGTTCTCCGCCACGACCGGCGGTTCCGGCCTGCGGGAAATGGTCGCCAAGGTCCTCAACAACCCTGAGCACCTGCAACTCAACAGCGTCAGCCAGCTGAACGAAACCACCCGTCAGCAGATCATCACCGCCGACCACAACCAGCACAAAGAACAGATCGTCAACTGGCTGCTGGCCAACGAGACCTACCAGAAGGCCATCGTCTTCACCAACACCCGGGCCATGGCCGACCGCATCTACGGCCGCCTGGTGGCCCAGGACTACAAGGCTTTCGTCCTGCACGGTGAAAAGGACCAGAAGGACCGCAAGCTGGCCATCGACCGCCTGAAGCAGGGCGGGGTGAAGATCCTCGTGGCCACTGACGTCGCTGCCCGCGGCCTGGACGTTGACGGCCTGGACCTGGTGATCAACTTCGACATGCCGCGCAGCGGCGACGAATACGTGCACCGCATCGGCCGCACCGGCCGTGCCGGCAACGATGGCCTGGCCATCTCGCTGATCTGCCACGGCGACTGGAACCTGATGTCGAGCATCGAGCGCTACCTCAAGCAGAGCTTCGAGCGCCGCACCATCAAGGAAGTCAAAGGCACCTACAGCGGGCCGAAGAAGGTCAAGGCCTCCGGCAAGGCGGTGGGCGTGAAGAAGAAAAAGACCGACGCCAAGGGCGACAAGAAAAAGGCCGTGGCCAAGGCCCCGACCAAGCGCAAGACCGCCAATCGGCCCAAGAGCGACAGCCTGGTCAGCCAGGATGGCCTGGCGCCGCTCAAGCGCCGCAAGCCACAGGCCCCCGCCGCTGAATAAGCCTGGCGCCTGATGCAGATGAAAAGCCCGGACCTGGTCCGGGCTTTTTGCTTTGCGGGTGTCAGCTCTCGGCCTTTTTCTCGGCAGTGGCCAGTTCCTTGAGCCGCTGGTCGATCAACTGGCAATTGTCCGGCAGGTCCTTGCTGGAGGTGCTCAGGTCCATCTTCTGCAGTTCGGCGTTGATCTCCTTGGCCTTGGCCGGGTTCTGCTCGGTGATCTTGCTGACTTCCTGGGCCAGCTGTTCGCGCTTGGCGGTGGCTTCGTCCGGGGTGCAGGCCCAGGTGGGCAGAGCGAACAGCAGGCTGCTGGCGAGGGTAAGAATGCTCAGGTTCTTCATGGCGTAGGCCTCGTGATTCGGAACGGGCAGTCATCCGGTTGAGGCAGCGGAGGCAGGGAAAGTTCAGTTGGATTGAGCCGGTGGCCGCGGCTTTGATTGCCGTGCCTGATCAGGAATTCTTACTCGGCAATTCAGATGGATCTGATTTGCCGGCGCCGCCGATAGCTCTAGCATCCGGCCTTGTAGCAGGGCGCGTGCCCCGCAAAACCAGCCATCCATCGACGATGCTCGCGCTTAATTGACGTCAGAATGGTGGCACATTAACATCGCGCGCCCTTTCTCTACCCTTGCTGCCGTTTCGAAGGACCGAATATGTCTCTCTCCACCCTCGGGATGAGGTTGTGCTGTGCCTTGTCCTGCTTGCTGCTGGTCACTGCGCCGCCCAGCGCCACTGCCGCGCCGTTGCCGGGCCCGGCTTTCAACCCCGGCGACCAGGACCTGATCCGCGACCGCCAGAACCGCCTGCTGGAAGAACAGCAGCGGCGCCTCGAAGAACTCAAGGACCTGCCCGGCAAGAGCGCCGCGCCTGTAGCGCCCACGGCGCCGGCCGACAGCCGCTGCTTCCCGATCAAGGACATCCAGCTCAAGGGCGCCGACTCGCTGTCGGCTGCCGAGCGCGAGCGCCTGCTCCAGCCCTACATCGGCCAGTGCCTGGGGGTAGCGCAGCTCAATGAACTGCTCAAGGTCATCACCGACCGCTATATCGAAAAAGGCCTGGTCACCAGCCGTGCCTACCTGCCGCAGCAAGACCTCTCCAGCGGCCACCTGCAAGTGCTGGTGGTGGAAGGCAAGCTCGAAGGGCTCAAGGCCGCCGAAGACAGCAAGCTCAGTGCCCGTGAGCTGAACATGGCCTTCCCCGGCAGTAGCGGTGAGCTGCTCAACCTGCGGCAGATCGAACAGATGGTGGACCAGCTCAACCGCCTGCCGTCGAACCAGGCGCAGATGGAACTGGCCCCGGGCCAGGCCGTGGGCGGCAGCGAGGTCTTGGTCAAGAACAACGCGCAAAAGCCCTGGCGCGTTGGCCTATCACGCAGCAACGAGGGCCAGAAGAGCACCGGCGAGCAGCAGTGGGGCAGCTCCTTCGAATGGGACAGCCCCCTGGGGCTGGCCGACCAACTGGTGCTGCGCGGCGGCCACGACGCCATCAGCGACCACCAGAAAACCTCGCGCAACGCCATGCTCTATTACAACCTGCCGTTTGGCTGGTGGAACCTTAGCTACAGCTACAGCCAGAGCGAATACCGTTCCCTGGCCCAGGGCCAGGGCTTCAACTTCAAGCAGACCGGCGACAGCCAGAACCACCAGTTGCGCCTGGAGCGGGTGATCCATCGCGACGCCCTGAGCAAGACCTCGCTGAACAGCGGCCTGAGCTACCTGCGTACCAACAACTACATCGAAGACAGCAAGCTGAGTAACAGCAGCAACCGCCTCAGCGAAGCCCAGTTCGGCATCAACCACGGCCGGCGTATCGGCAGTGCCTTCCTCAACCTCGACCTGGGGCTGCAGGACGGTATTGGCGCCTTCGATGCCCAGCGCGAAAACCAGCGCGACAAATACGGCAATCGCCAGGCCAACGCCCGCTACCGCAAGTACACCGCCACCGCCAGCTACCTGCAGCCGTTCAAGCTGGGGGAAGAGTCCCTGGTGTTCAGCAGCCTGGTCACCGGCCAGCGCAGCGAGGACCTGCTGTTCAGCTCGCAACGCATGAGCCTGGGCAGCCAGTCCTCGATCCGCGGCTACAAGGACCAGAGCCTCAATGGCGACAGCGGCTACTACTGGCGCAACGACCTGCGCTGGACTCGTCCGGTGGGCTGGGACTGGCTGCGCCCGGTGTTCGCCGAATACGGCGCGGGGCTGGGCTATGACTTCGGCGCGATCCGCAACGACCGCTACAACGCCGAGCAGCATGGCCGGGTCTCCAGCGACTCCATCGAATTCTTCGCCCGGGGCAAGCACCTTGCCGCCAGCGTGACCTTTGCCCATTCCCTCGAACGGCCCGAAGCCCTGAGTGAACTGGAAGCCCCGATCTATTTCCGCCTGGACCTGTTCCTTTAACTCCGCTCTTTGCCCGAGATATACGACATGGACGCTCGTCAGTTCGCCTTTCTAGCCCGCCAGCCTTCCGCCACCCTGCAAGCGCGGGATTCGTTCTGGGGGCTGTCCAAACGCGGTCTGGCGTTCATCCTGGCCAACGTGATGTTCTGGCAGCCCGTGGTGGCGATGGCCGACGGCATCGTGGTCAACGGCAGCGGTACAACACTGGGACAGGCCGGCAATGGCGTGCCCATCGTCAACATTGCCACGCCCAATGGCAGCGGCCTGTCGCACAACAAGTTCAGCGACTACAACGTCGGCCAGCAGGGGCTGATCCTCAACAACGCCACCGGTCGTACCCAGGAAACCCAGCTCGGCGGAATCATTCTCGGCAACCCCAACCTGGGCGGCCGCGCGGCCAATGTGATCCTCAACGAGGTCAACGGCGGCAGCCCCAGCCAGCTCAAGGGCTACACCGAAGTGGCCGGGCAAGCGGCCCATGTCATCGTCGCCAACCCCTATGGCGTGAGCTGCAACGGCTGCGGCTTCATCAACACCCCCAAGGCCACCCTGACCACCGGCAAGCCGGTGATCGAGAACGGCCAGGTCCAGCGTTACCAGGTGGACCAGGGCAGCGTCGCCATCGAAGGCGCGGGTCTCAACGCGAGCAATATCGACCAGTTCGAAATCATCACCCGCAGCGCCAAGATCAACGCCGAGATCCAGGCCAGGCACCTGGCGGTGATCGCCGGGGCCAACGACGTCGACGCCAAGACCTTGAATGCCACGGCCCGCACCGCCAACCCGGCGGATGCACCGCAACTGGCCATCGACTCATCAGCCCTGGGCGGCATGTACGCCGGGGCGATCAAGCTGGTGGGCACCGAGGCCGGGGTGGGGGTGAAGCTCGACGGCAAGCTGATCGCCAGTGGCGGTGATATCCAACTGGACGCCGATGGCCAGTTGCGCATGGCGGACGCCACTGCCGAGAAGGGCGCGGTGGCGATCAAGGCCGGCAGCCTGGAGGCCCAGGGCGCGGTCTACGCCGGTAGCGAGCTCAAGGTACAGACCCGGGGCGACCTGAGCAGCCAGAAAACCCTCGCCGCCCGCGACAGCATCCAGCTGGACAGCGGTGGCCAACTGAACAGCCAGGGCATCATCGAAGCCGGGGTCAACCTCAACAACAGCCGCAACCCGAATGGCGATGTCACGCTGACGGCGCAAAACCTGAACAACAGCGGAAAGAGCGTGGTGGCCAGCCGTGATCTGACGGTCACGACCACCCAGACCCTGAACAACCAGGGCGGCACCCTGAGCGGGCAGCGCCAGGTGAAGGTCAGTGCCGGGGCTCTGGATAATAGCCATCAGGGCAAGCTGCTGAGCGCCGAGCGCCTGCAACTCGATGCCGAGCAAGTGCGCAACGGCCAGGGCGGCCTGATCAAGAGCCAGCAGTCCCTCAATGCCACCCTGGGCCACCTGGGCAACAGCGGCGGCGAGCTGTCGAGCCAGGGCAGCAGCACCCTGGTACTGGCCGGCATGGACAACCTCACCGGCGTGGTACTGGCGCAACAGACCCTGGAGATTACCGGTACTGCGGAACTGGACAACCAGGGCGGCTTGCTCTCGGGCTGGCAGGGCCTGACCCTCAATGGCACGGGCTTGAACAACAGCAACAAGGGCACCGTCTCCAGCCTCAAAGGCGGTGTCGAGGTCACCCTCAGCGACGCCTTGAACAACAGCCAGGGCGGTGGCCTGGTCAGCCAGCAGGCCCTGGACGTCAAGGCCGCCAGCCTCGACAACAGCCACCAGGGGGTGATCTCCAGCGCCGGCGAGCAAAGCCTCAAACTCAGCGACCTGCTGGACAACAGCCAGGGCGGCTCCATCGACAGCGCCGCCACCCTGACCCTGCAGGCCATGGCCCTGGGCAACCAGGGCGGCACAGTCAACGCCGCCGGCGACCTGGAGTTCATCGGCAGCGACCTGGACAACAGCCACGGCACCTTCACCGGCAAGCAGGGCGTTACCCTCGACCTGCTGGGACACTTGATCAACAACCAGGGCACCCTGTCCGCCGCTGGCCCTTTGCTGCTCAAGCGCAGCACTAAGGTTGAGAACCAGGGCGGCGAACTTTTCAGCCAGCAGTGGCTGCGGCTGTTCACCGAACACTTGGACAACCGTCAGAAAGGCCGTGTCGCGGCCAATGAATCGGTGTTGATCAGCGCCAGTGGCGAAGTGCAGAACAGCGATGGCGGCGAGATCCTCAGCCGCGAAGCCGACCTGCAACTCAATGCCGAGCGTCTGGATAACGCCAGAGGCCTGCTGCAGGCCAAGACCAACCTGGGCCTCGATGTGGCGGCCGACGCCGGCAACCAAGGCGGACAAGTGATTGCCCAGCAGGGCGACCTGACGCTCAAGGCGGGCCACCTCGACAACAGGGCCGGCAAGGTGTCCGCCCTCAACGGCGGCGCCACCCTGGAAACCGCGGCCGATGGCCGCCTCGACAACCGCGACGGCGCGCTCTTCGCCCAGCAGGCTCTGCATATCAGCGCCAAGGACCTGGACAACAGCGCCGGCCAGATCAGCGCCCGGCAGATCGAGCTGGAGCTGGCTGGCGCCCTGAACAACCGCCAGGGTCTGATCGAAAGCGGCAGTACCCTGGCCACCGCTGCTGCCAGCCTGGACAACCAGCGCGGGCAACTGCGGGCCCTGGGCCTGGCCAGCAAGACCCGGTTCAGCATCGCTGGCACCTTCGACAACCGCGACGGCTCCCTGGAAACCGCCAACAACGACCTGGCCTTCGACGCCGGCGGCTTCAACAACCGCGGCGGCAGCCTGCTGCACAGCGGCAGCGGGGTGTTCGGCATCTCCATGGCCAACCTCGAAGACGTCGGCGGCCGCCTGAAGACCGCCGGCCAACTGACCCTGGAGGCCGAGCGCTGGACCAACAGCAGTGCAATCCAGGCCGACCGGTTGCTGGTCAAGGTCGACCACCTGACCCAGACCGCCGATGGCCAGCTCCTGGCGGGTACCGGCCTGACCGGCAGCGGCAGCCACTGGAGCAATGACGGCCTGATCGGCAGTGACGCCGCGCTCAACCTCGACCTGAACGGCAACTACAGCGGCAAGGGGCGCCTGAGCAGCATTGGTCAACTGGACCTGCATGCCGCCCAACTGGACCTGGCGGACAGCGCCAGCATCGCCGGTGGCGCCAACGGCACCCTGAAGATCGACGGTGCGCTGAACAGCGCCGGGCGTATCACCGCCAGCCAGAAGCTGCTGCTGAATGCCGCCAGCATCCACAACCTCGGCACCCTGGGCAGCGGTGAAGACCTGAGCCTCAACGCCGCCATCCTGGTCAACGACCATGGCCTGATCTCCAGCGGCGGCAATATGCAGTTGCTGACCAACAGTTTCACCAACCGCTACGCCCAGGTGTTCAGTCTGGGCACCGCGCTGATCGCCAAGGACGACCAGCAAGCCAGGGCCGACCTGCTGGACAACCGCTCCGGGGATATCGAAAGCCTGGGCAAGCTGACCATCGCCGCCAGCACCCTCAACAACGTCATGGACGTGCTGCAGTACACCGAGCACGAAAAGAGCGCGGCCAGTATCACCCGCCTGTCCTGCACCCTGATTCCCGTCGCCGGCTGCGACGACCGCGGCGGTGGCCGCATCAACGGCCTGTGGGAAGTGGCCGAGACCGACCGCCTGCGGGTGACCAACAGCAGCGCCTCCGCCAGCCTCAACAGTGGCGCCGACCTGCAGATCGACACCCAGACCCTGACCAACACCAGCAGCCTGATTACCGCGGCCGGCGACATCAACATCAAGGCCGAGACCGTCCACAACCAGGGCCTGCAACCCCAGGAAATCACCACCCTGCGGCGCTACTGGAGCTTCGTCAACGAAACCGGCACCGCCGCAGCCCTAGCCGCCGCGTTCAACGCCCGCAACAACCCGACGCCTTCGAGCAGCTTCGCCTCCGACCTCAGCGCCTTCATTGCCTGGACCGGGGTGATGCTGTCCTCCAGCAGCAAGGTGGTGGACGGCGACCAATCCTTCGCCGCCACCATCCAGGCCGGTGGCAAGGTCAACCTCAAGGCTGATCAGACCCTCGACAACAGCGTGATCCGCTCCTTCTACGAGTACGTCGGCGCCGGCAAGACCCTGACCGACACCGGCGTTGGCAACGGCTACTCGACGCCGATCCGGATCAACCCGCAACTGCCCCCGGAACTGGCCCAGCAACAGGTCAACCCCCTGGAGCTGCCGGGCTTCACCCTGCCCACCGGCGGCAACGGCCTGTTCCGCCTCAGCGGCCAGGGCAGCACCCTGGCCCAGGCCCCGACGCCTGCGCAGATCGCCGGCCTGCCGGACGCCGCGAGCCTGTCCCGGCCGCACAAGTACCTGATCGAAACCAACCCGGCGCTGACCAACCTCAAGCAGTTCATGAGCTCGGACTACCTGCTGTCCAACCTGGGCTACAACCCCGATGAAAGCGCCAAGCGCCTGGGGGACGGTTTCTACGAACAGAAACTCATCCAGCAAGCCATGGTGGCCCGCACCGGCCAGCGCTTTATCGACGGCCAGGACAGCAACGAAAAGCTCTTCAAGCACCTGATGGACAACGCCCTCCAGAGCAAGCAACAGCTTGATCTCTCGGTGGGCGTGACCCTGACCTCCGAGCAAGTCGCCGCCCTGACCCACGACATCGTCTGGCTGGAAAGCCATGAAGTGAACGGCGAACAGGTGCTGGTGCCAGTGCTGTACCTGGCACAGGCTAACAACCGCCTGGCGCCCAACGGCTCCCTGATCGCGGGCAAGGACGTGAGCCTGATTGCCGGCAAGGACTTGAACAACGTCGGCACCCTGCGCGCGGCTAATGACCTGTCGGCGGTGGCGGGGGCGAACCTGGTTAATAGTGGTTTGGTGGAGGCGGGCAAGGGCCTGAATCTGACGGCGGGCAAGGATCTGCTGAACAAGGCCGGTGGCGTTATCGCTGGGCGCGATGTGGCCTTGACGGCAACTGATGGAGATGTGGTTAACGAGCGAACCTTGACTCGTCATCGGAGCTCCACTTCCACCAGTAATGAGCAACGCGATTTTGTTGATAGTGCAGCGCGCATCGAGGCCACGAACAATCTGACCCTGACTGCAAGCCGGGACCTGAAAAATACCGGCAGTGCATTGACCGCAGGCGGTGATGCGGTGCTCAGCGCTGGGCGTGACCTGTCCATTACGTCCACCGAAGAGGCGAACAGCAGCAATGGCCAGTTCAAGAAAGACCTCTGGACGCGTAGTCAGACCACACAAAATGCCAGTGACGTCCAGATAGCCGGCAGTCTGAAAGCAACAGCGGGTCAAGACATTCAACTAGTGGCGAGCAAGGTTGCTGCCCAGCAAAGCTTGTCGCTGGTTGCAGCGCGAGATGTGGCCATCGAGTCTGCGGCCAACGCGGGTCATAGCTCGTTCAAAACCAGTAACGGTAGAAGTTCTGACGATCAGGTTCGCCAGCAGTCTTCACGCGTAGAGGCGGGTGGTGATCTGTCGATCAAGGCAGGCCAGGACCTGACCTTGGTAGCCAGCCAGGTGAAGGGCGAGCAAAACGTCGCCCTGGATGCCGCTCGCGATCTCAATGTGCTGTCGGCAAAGGATGAGACTGCCTCTTTCATGTCCAAGAAGGGCAAAGGCTCCTTTGGTCAGAGCAGCAGCAAACAGCAGGAGAGCTACCACAGCACCAACATCGCCTCCGTGGTCGAGGCCGGGAAAGACCTGACCCTCAACACCAGCAAGAAAGCCGATGGCGGCATGAGCATCAACGGTGGCCGCGATGTCACGCTGATCGGCAGCCAGCTCAAGGCCGGTGCAGACCTGATGGTCGGTGCCACCGGTGATGTGGCGATCCTCTCTGGTGTCGAGGAGCACGGCTCCTACAGCAAGAAGACCAAGTCCGGTTTCCTTGGCCTGTCCAAAAGCGGCAAGAGCCAGCTGCAAACCACCGCGGCCCAGGTCGGCAGCGAGCTGAGCGCTGGCAACGATGTGGTGGTGGCCGCAGGCAACGATATCCGCCTGCGGGCCAGTGAAGCCGTGGCCGGCAACGATGTGGAACTGCGTGCCGGGCTGGTCAAGGACAGCGGTGACATCAATCTGGTTTCGGCCAATGACACGGCCTACAGCCGCAGCGAGCAGTACAAGAAAAAGGTCGGGCTTTCCTCCTCCGGGGCCAGCGTCTCCTTTGCTTCGGCCAAGGAGTCCGGGCGCCAGGCGCAAAGCAGCACCAGCGTGGGCAGCCAGGTGCTGGCCGAGCGCGATGCGAGCCTGAAGGCCGAGCGCGACATCAATGTGGTGGGCAGCGGCATCAGCGCCGGGCGCAATGTCAGTCTTGACGCCGGACGCGATGTGAATGTGCTGGCTGCACAGAACAGCTCGGCGGAGCAGGACTGGAAGAAGAGCAAGCAAGTCGGCGTGGGCGTCAGCAGCGACGACAACGGTGTCAGCCTCTTCGCCGGTGCCGAGCGCAACAAGGAAAAGAATCGCGTCGAAACCCAGACCGCCGCCGCCAGCCAGATCAGCGCCGGTGCAGACCTGTCGGTCAACGCCAAGCGCGACATCAATCAGATCGGTTCTGACCTTCGGGCCGATCACGACATCAATCTGGTGGCCGGCCGCGACATCAAGATCGACGCCGCCCGGGAAGTGCGGGTGACCGAGCAGCAGCGTGAAAGCGAGCGCAATGGCCTGGGTGTCACCATTAACCACAACTATGGCAAGACCAAGGACGCGGTCAACGGCGCCGGCGACGGTGAAAACAACACCAGCAAAGCCTCCAGCACCCTCAAGGCCGTCGACTCGGTCAGCCAGTTCCTCGCCGGGCCGACCGCTGACGTCAAGCTTGGCAACAGCAAGCAAAGCAGCAGCCAGGAGATCATCGAGCAGAGCAACCGCTCTTCAACTCTGCAGGCCGGCAACGACCTGAACCTCACGGCCAACAACGACGTGACCGTCAAGGGCAGTCAACTGAGTGCCGGGCGCGACATCAACGTCAAAGGGCGCGACGTCACCCTGGATGTGGCCAAAGGCAGCATCAGCGAGGAAACCCGCAACACCGAGATGTGGGGCGGCATCCACGGCGGCACCAGCGGCGGCTTCAAGATCGGCGTCGGCGGCAGCTTCGGCACCGCCAGCACCGAGAGTAGCCAAGGCTCCTCCACTGCCACCCAACTGGATGCCGGGCGCGACATCAACCTCAAGGCCAGCAACGACCTGAACCTGATCGGGACCCAGGCCCAGGCCGGACGCAACATCGACCTGGATGCCGGCAACGACCTGAACATTCGCGCCGCGCAGAACGACCACAGCAGCGAGAACAACCGCAACAGTGGTGGTGGGGAAGTGGGCTTCACCTTCGGCTCGGAAGGCGTGGGCGTCTACGCCAGCGTCAGCATGGGCAAAGGCAATCTGGAGCGTGAAGGCGAGCGCCAGCAAGAGGCTTATCTCTATGCCGGGGACCGGCTGGGCTTCACCAGTGGCAAGGACACCAACATTTCTGGTGCCAACCTGCGTGGCGATGAGGTCATCGGGCGTGTCGGGGGGGACCTGAACGTCGCTTCGGTCGCCGATACCGGCAAGGTCAAGGGCAAGGAATTCGACATCAGCGTCACCGCCACCTTTGGTCCTGCTCCAGGGCTCAGTGGCTCGGTCGGCTATGGCCAGACCACCGGCAAGACCGACTGGGTTGAAGAGCAAACCCGTATTACCGGCAAGAACAAGGTCGATATCCGCACCGAAAACCACACCCAAATCGACGGTGCGCTGATCGCTGCCGACAACGGCAACCTCAAGCTGGACACCGGCACCCTGGGCTTCAGCGATATCGCCGGCAAGGACAAGGAACACGGCTATTACCTGAACGTGGGCGGCACCTACAGCTCCGGTAGTGGCACCACACAAGACAGCAGCCAGGTGGGTAAAGGCAAGGAAGGTGAAACCGGCTGGAGCGTCAGCGGCTGGGACTACCAGAAGGACCGCGAGCAGATCGTGCGCGCCACCGTCGGGGCGGGCGAGATCGTGGTGCGCAAGGATGCGGAGACCGGGGCCGATTCAACGGCCGGGCTGAACCGGGATGTGAGCAAGGCGTATGAGATCACCAAGGATGAGGAGTCGCGTACGGATTTGTATGCGAGCAGTTCTTCCCTTGGAGCGGTGGCGAGCCCGAAGAAGACGTATGAGCAGTGGAAGAAGAGTGTTGAGTTGTATGGGGAGAACAGTCGAGACGCGATGTTAAAGCTCGACGAGCTTATGGCCAGTATGGTCGTGCTACTTACAGCGGGAAGCGATATCGAATTTGCATCCAGGCACGTGAACAACGTGCTGGTGATCCGTGAAAACGCTCGAAAACTCGTCAGCAAGGATGAGAACAAACGTGCGGAGGGCATGGATTATCTGATCCGGTCCAAAGTCGGCGAAGCGAATGGGGAGGCTGCAAAACTTCTTTTCGCTCGGATGAAGGATATTGCCCGCGAGAGCCCGGAGAAGTCACTTGAGCTAGCAGAAATGTTGGCCAGTTTGAAGAACCCTTCAAATGGATCGCTAAATCTCGCTGCTGCTCCTGGCGTAGGAATGATGGGGGCCTTAGCGCTTGCGCTGGTTTACTCAGGAGCGTCACCCCAGACTCAAGAAAATATGCGTAACACAGCCAACTCGGTTGTTGAGAGCGCTAAAAAGTCAGGTGGTGTTGCAAAGGAAGAGGTGCAGAGGCAGCTAAAAATTTCGATCGGCCTTTGGGAGTTTGTAACCCTCACTACGTTTCCAATTCACCTGCTTGATGATGAAAACCGAAAGCTGGTCAATCCGATTGTTGATGCATCAGGACTGAATCCTACCAGTGGGGGCTACGCTGAAGGTGGCGGAGTTATCACAACGCCTCATACGGGTGGTACTCAGCTGGATGGAGTACAGAAGGATGGTGCCTATGTAACTCCGGAGCACAAGCTGAATCCGGGGGTGATGTATAGTGAAGATGGAGCTGCAAAAGGTTTAATCGGACAGGATTTTGAAAAATATCTTTATAAAGAACTGGGTGGAAAACCAAGCTTTTCGACGAAAGGACGAGAGTTTGACGGGGCTTATGGAGCGAATAACTCTATATGGTACGAGGCTAAGTCTGGCCGGTACTGGGAGGATCATGCTCAAGCCGGATCTAAAGGTTTTGATAAGTTTAAGTCAGATGTCGGCGCGCATGCTCGAATAGCTAAAGATAATGGCGCTTCTTTTGAGGTCCATTCCAATACACCGATTCCTCAGCATGCCAAGGAGTGGCTGAGTTCAAAAGGGATATTTTTTAAGGAGTATTAATATGGGTAGCCAAGCATCTGTAGATGTAAGTCTGTCTCGGCCTTGTAGTCCAAAGGATATAGTGATGGCACTACTTGATTCTGGGTGGAGTTTTGATTTTGAAGGGGATGTTCTATTTTTGTTGTCATCAGATATTGACTCTTATGATTGGCAGAAAGAGTATGCTGAGCATTTCAACTTAAAGGAGTTTCTCGACTCTCATTCGCCATTCGGGAGGATTGGTATTACTATGGTTTTTGATGGTAGGTTTGGAGGGGAGTTCTTAATTAGTCGGGATTGTATATCGTTGTCTATTTCAATAAATAGAATTTGTGTTTTTGGCACTGTGCCGGATTTTACTGAATATGTTTTTAGACTTAAGGAAGTTGTGAGTGGCTTTGGTTTTTCTGATATTAGATGTGAATATGTTTCTTGACTGATATTTGATGTAAAGAAACTGATATTGATGATACTGTGCTGGCTGGAAGAGGGGTTGCTTCTGAAAATAAGAGTAACTGTCTTGTCGCGAACTTAGCGTCGAAGAGCACGAGAGAAAAATCGCGACTTTCAAGCCGCGATTTTTGCTTGCTGAAGTACCTGCTCCTGTATTCACCTTGTTGTAGAATCCATCAAATCATACCCGCCGCGCAGCAGAATTTTGCACGCCAGTGACATTTCCTGTGGCACTACTTTAACTTTTTGCGCTTTATTAAATTTTGTATAGAAAATGCCGCGTTGAATGAAGTATCTCGTCAAAAACTAATAGGCTATTTTTAATAGCGAAAAATGAATATTTCAATATTTGAAGTGTCGATCAGAAAAGAACTCCATATAAGAGAAGTTTCGGCTGCGCTTACGTTTTTTTTTGAGTTGTCGGATTTGAATGTTTTAAGTGTCGATGCTTTTTGGGAGTTGTCAGAAGTCGAGCGGGAGGAATCTATCGGAATTAGGCTGAAGTACAATGGCGTAGGTTATAGGACGTTGGCTATATTCTATTGCTATTTTGAAGTTGTTGATGAGGTTCTGGCTGGGTTTGCGAAATATCTTGCTGAGAACTTTGGGGCAGAAGTTGCCGTTGGTGATTACCTTCATAAGGCTGATGTGGTTAATGATAGGTTTATTGTTTTTCAAGCCGATGGGAGTAGAAAATTTGGCGTTGAGAAAGGTGATAGTGACGGATTTGATGTTGATGTTGTCGACTAGCCCTTAGGAGGGGCAGCGTGCGCGAGCTAATGAAGAAGAGTGATGTTGTAAGTGGCTTTTTGAAAATGTTGATGTGTGCATGCGGCGGCGATATTGATGCTGAATTAAAGCTGAGATTGTTGGTGATTTGTTAGGGATCTGTGCTGATAAGGAACTTAAGAGAAATCGAGGTAAGGCTGCCACGAATGCGGAAGACCGGAGTTGAAAGTGCGGGCGTCTCTGGCAGAGCGCCCGCAGCGGTTGGCTAAAGGAGGTGGATTAATAATGCCCCTGTCTGCTTATGCGGATAGCTGCCCTTGCATCCGTCGCCCTGCCACATCCATCAAATCACACCCATCACGCAGCAAAATGCTGCACACCAGCGACAGTTCCTGAAGCACCACTGCGCCCTTGGGCGCGTCATCAGAAATCGCGAAGTTTTCCAGCAGTTGAGTCACGGCGCGAATGCGGTAAGCCGCTGCATCGTGCAGGACGTCAATGGGGGCTTGGGTATCGATCAGCAGGGAGGGAGTGTTGCAGTCGTGGCCGGTAATCGGCATGTATCTGTTCATGTGTAGACCTCTGTTTGACTGGCTGAATGCCTACACCCGTTGTCGCCAAACAAGAGGGTGACGGCTGTACGCAGGTTGGCGAACCGACCACAGAGGTAAAGTTGGCAGATCCTGAGATCTCCCGCGCACAGCCGTCATAGAACTGCGTGTGCGGACGCAAAATACCTGCAAGCTGGATCTTTTGCATTCCCTCTGTAAATCAGGTCGCCAACTCCGGTCGTTCTTTCAACGCCCCCTCGACTATATCCAGCGTTCCTCCCTGTCCTTTAAGCCTCATTCCTACTGGATTGTCTGCTTCTGCTGTAAGGCAATTCCTAATTTGTCTAGAGGACCTGTTCAAGCCGGTCCGCCGTGATTTTCCTGGCTTACAATGCCGCCGCTTATCGCCATGCCACAGGTGGTTTTCAGGTGGCAGTGCGTTGTTGAAAACCTCTCAAGGAAGATCCGTCATGCGTCTGTTGTCTCTGCTCTTCACCCTCGCTTTGCTCGCCGGTTGTGCTTCCACGCCGGACTATTACATCTCGCCCAAACCGGTACGGATTCCCGCTACCGCCACTTACTGGATCGACACCTTCAACCTGCAGTTGGTCGGCGAGAGCGAGCGTTTTCTGCCTGAGGACAAGTTGCGCCAGCAACTGGGCATGGAGTTGATCCGGCAGTTGGGCAATGCCAATCGCTACGCCACCACCAAGGACAGTGCCGACTACCTGCTGGATGTAGATGCGGTGTACAAGCGCCGCCTCAGTGATTCCCAGGGCGGGCTGGTGTCGATGGTCGTCGATGACAATACGATCCTTGCCAGTGTCGACTTTGGCTACAAGGTGCAGGTCAAGCGCGACGGCGCCGAGGTGTTGCATTTCGCCCAGGAGCGCGATGGTTTGCAGCCTGCCGGGGCCATGGGCCAGTTGCGCAATATGAAGACCATGTTGGGGGCGATCACCAACAGCGGTAACTCGGATGTGGAGAACTTCTACATTCGTGCTCTGCCGAGGTTCATCGTTCGCGATATCACGGCCATTCCTTCTCGTTGAGTGAGTGTGTGGGGGGATTGTAGGAGCGAGCTCGCTCGCGATGAGCGCCAGGGCGTCGCGTTCTTTCAGTAGCGGCGCGTTATCGTTGGCGTTGTTCGCGAGCGAGCTCGCTCCTACAGGGGGATCAACGTGCTTTTTGGGTTATAGCTTTTTCACCGGAATGCAGATCTCACACTCCAGCTCCCCGGTCTTGACGTCGTAGAAGGCATCCGCCGGGTAGCGTTCGAAGGCCGGGCGCGGGTCGAATTGCAGGCCGCTCTTGGGCAGCCAGTCGCGGCACAGTTCGATCCAGGCGTCGGCGATAGCCGGGCCCAGGCCGCGGTAGTGGGCCACGGCGTAGAGACCACCGGGCAAGGTGGTGACGACGGCCGGGGCGCTGGCCTTGAAGTCTTCGGGCACTTCCACGCAGGCGTCGTAGCGGCATTTGTCGGCGGGGGTGAGGTCCGGGTCGTCGTGGCCGATGCCGTAGCGCACGCGGTTGAAAAGTTGATGTTCGAGCATCCACGGCGCGGCGGTTTCGCGCCAGAAAACGCCAATGCCCGGGCCGTAGGCGCCGATGTAGCGCAGGTAGGCCACGCGGGTGGCGGGTAGTTGCTGCAGGGTGACCTTCATCGCGGTTTCCTTCAGGTGAATGAAGGCGTCAGGATCGTCGAAGGCGGGGATGTGGGTCTGATCAGGATTGCGCAATTCACGCAGGCGGCGTTCGCGGATGTCGTCCAGGCGGCGGTGCCAGCGTTTGGGCTCGGTATCGCGCCAGGTGCTGGGGGAGACCGAGAAGTGCTGTTTGAAGGCCCGGGAAAATGCCTCGCCGGAGCCGAAGCCGACTTCCAGGGCAATTTCCAGCACTGAGGCCGAGGGGCGGCTGGCCATGAGGTAGGCGCCGCAGGCCAGGCGTCGGCGGCGCAGGTAGGCACCCAGGGGCTCGCCGACCCAGGCGCTGAACAGGCGGTGGAAGTGGTAGGGCGAGAAATGTGCGACCCGCGCCAGGTCCGCCAGCTCCAGGGGTTGGTCCAGGTGTTGGTCGATATGCTCCAGCACCCGGCTCATGCGCAGGGTGTATTCGTGGAGGCTGTGATAGGCGGCGCTCATGTCTACAGCTTAGTTGGCTGGGTGGGTCGTCACAGTCTGCCGCAGATTTGTGCCGTTTGTGAGTGCGATTCGCCGGCAAGCTGGCTCCTGCGGCAGGTTCTCAATCGTCACAACAGCAACTGCTGCTCTTGCCCTGGGGCGTTGCCTGGTAGCGATCGTGGTGCCGGACCCAGCCCATGATCTGCTCTTCGTTGCGCCCCTTGGGCGTCAGGTCGAGGAAGTTGTAGGCCCCCAGCAACAGGTCCAGCCCGCGGGCATAGGTGGAATAGGTGTGGAATATCTCACCTTGCGGGTTGCGGTAGAACACGCTGAGCCCGGGCAACTCCTGCTCATTGCCACTGGCCTGTTCGTAGTTGTAGCTGGCAGTGCCCTGGGCCAGTTGCTCGGCGCTGAGGCTGACGCCGAAGTCCTGGTTGAAGTCGTCGCCGGCGCTGGAATACCAATCGAAATGCCAACCCATGCGCTGGCGAAAGGCCTGGAACTCGGCATAAGGGGCGTGGGAGATGGCCACCAGCGCTACATCGTGGTGGGCCAGGTGCTGGTTGGCGCCATCGAAGTGGTCGGCGACGAACGAGCAGCCCTTGCAGCCTTCCTCCCAACCTTCGGCAAACATGAAGTGGTAGACCAGCAGTTGGCTGTGGTCGCCAAACAGATCGGCCAGGCCCAGCGGGCCATCGGGGCCATGAAACTGATAGGGCTTGTCGATTTTTACCCAGGGCAGCGCCCGGCGTTCGGCGCTGAGCTGGTCGCGCTGGCGGGTAAAGGCCTTTTCGTGGATCAGGTGCTGTTTACGGGCTTGCAGCCATTGTTCCCGGGAGACCACGGGATGCTCGGTAACGGACATGACATCTCTCCTCAAGGCAGTGGGGGCGATGGGTCTTACACACGCTAGTCGTTTGGCGCTGGAGTGGATCGACAAACCGCCCAGCGGTTTTCCGATCAGGGGGCGGCGGCCTGGGGTGGATTTCCTGAACGGCTGAATGGCCTGCCGGTCACAACTTGTGAAGGCATTTCATTCTCTTGTCTGGAGGTTGAATCAGGATGACGACTTATAACTGGGATCTGATCGAACGACTGCTGCACGAAGTGCAGAACGGCGCCGGCCACAGCTTTACCCCTCGCCCCTATGCCGAGCAGCATGCGGCGGCCAAGGCGGCGGAAGGCGAGCCCACCGGCAATCTGGATGACCTGAAAGTCACCGCCACCGAGTACGAAAAGTTACTGCTGGACCGGGGCTTTATCGAAAGCCGGTCGGAAGAGGAGGGCGGCAATGGCGAGAACTTCGTGCTCACGCCCCGTGGTTCCAGCCTGCTGTGCCTGATCGACAGCAGCATCCCCGGCAATGATCACCCGCGCCAGGTGCTGGATGAGCAGGCCGATGCGCTGGATCCGGCGACCTTCGATCAGGTGGCCTCCAAGGCCCAGATCGCATAGGTTGCACCTAGCCCTGGCGGGCGTTCTGCAGGCATTTGAGCTCGGCGAAGTCCTTGCGCACTCCGTCGATTTTCTTCAGCAGGCGCTGGCGCTGGGCCGGGGTGCTTTGTGCCATCAGGTCCACCAGCAGGCTGCGTGCGGCCTGTTCGGTGTGGGCGTAGGCCTGGCGATAGTCCGGCGTCCATAAGCTCTCGCGGTGTACCAGCAATTGCTCGATACGTTGTGGGAAATCGCTGTTTTGCCGTTGCTCCACGGCCGCGCTGAATTGCGCCTGCCAGTGGGCTCGGTTGGCGATCCACTGTTGGTTCTGCTCGCCCAGGCTGCTGGACCATTGTTCCACCCGTTGCTGTTGGCTCGGGCTCAAGGGGCCGAGCCAGGCGTTCAGGCGCTTGCTCATGCGTTGGCCGCGCTGCTCTATCTGTTGCGCCAGCGGCGGCTTGAGGTATTGCTCCTGGTGTTCCTGCAGGTCCTTGGCGAAGGCGGAATTCATCTCTTTGACTTGCTGGTCGTTCAGACCCTGGAGCAGCTCCACGGCGGACGGGGTGATCTGCTGGGCGGTTTCGGCGATGGCTTGCTTGGCTTCCCGGGTGCGCTCTTGCAAGCCCTGGTCGCTGACCTGGTTGTTCTGCACCATCAGTTGCAGGCGGTCGAGCCAGTCCAGGTAACCCGGGAGCTGGGTGGTGCAATGCCAGCTCAGGTGCTGCTGCAGGCGCTGGTTGAACCAGCTCTTCTGCTCGCTGTTCATGTCCAGGTAGTCGTTGAGGTTCCAGGGAATGATCACATCCAGGTTGCGATAGGCCAGGCCGACCCGGCTACAGGCGCCCAGCAGCAGGCTGATGATCAGGAGCGGAATGAGGAGGTGCCAGCGGCGCGCCATGTTCGAGTCCTTGCGAGTGCGGGTTGCTGTATCTGAACCCTGAAGGCGCCTCGCAGTTCAGACGTTCAGTAGAACGCCCGTTCGGCCTTGAAGGTGAGCAGGCCGTCGCATTGCGGGTTATGCCCGGAGTAGGCGCTGCAGTCGTTGCCGCTGAGGCTGGAGTCACTGTAGATCAGGTTCAGGTCGATCCCCAGCCAGGGGCGCGAGAGCTTGATCGACCAGTCATTGAAGCCGGCCACGTAGCCGCCGTCGGCGATCGAGACGCCATTGTTCAGTTGATGGGTGGTGTATTTGACGCTGACGCCAATGCCGAACGGTACGTTGCCGCCCAGGTCAGCGAACAGGGTGCTGTTGCGTTTGTCCGGGTCATTGCTGAAGGCCGCGCCGAAGCGGCTGCCGAGCAGGGTCAGGCCGCCGTAGAATTCCTGGCTGTCCTGGGTCCGCAACTGCGGGTAGTTGTAGTGGATCATTCCCAGTTCGTAGCCCAGGGTCTGGTCGAAGGGCTGCTTGAAGCCTAGGTAGGAATCCACCTCCAGTTTGCTGGAGGGGCTCAGGCCCATGCTGGGGGCCCACTGGCCGGCATACCAGCCACTGTCGTGGCTCAGGTCGAGGCCGCCGTGGAACGAGCCGCTTGAGGACGGCTTGACCAGGCCCTGGGCCATGCTCCGGCTGGGGCTGGTGCCCAGCTTGAGGTCGAAATCCCCCAGCTCGCGCTGGAAGATTTGCCCATGGGCAATGGGGCAGGCCAACAGCAGGCTGCAGGCGAGCAACGAGGATTTGAGCATGCAGCACTCCCTGAACTGCGCGGAGCGACAACCTGAAAGGCGGCTGAAACGATTGATCTAGAGGGGGTAAAGGATACCGGCGAATGCCATTGGCTGAAGGCCGTTCGTCGATTTGCTGGTAGTGGGGAGGAGAGAGGGTGCCAGTCCTAGCGCTTTGAGGGCAAAGCGCTAAGGGACCAGGATAATGCGCGGGGGGGTTACTTCTTGCCCAGGCTGATCTGCTTGGACGGGCCGAAAGTCTGGCCGCTGACGCCTTTGGCGATCTGCTGGATTTCGCCGCCCGATTTCAGGAACGCTGCGATCTGTTCGTTGATCGATTCACTGGTTTCAACGGCGGGAGCTGGTTTTGCTTTGCTGTTGGAGGCTTTTACTCGCATGGCGGCCATTTAACCTTTCGGGAAAATTAATTTGGCCAGGCATCTTATCAGAAATACTTGACAATTGCTTGGTAAATATCCCCTGGAACAGAAAGGCGCTTCCTGCTGTTTTTCCTAAGTTTATTTTTCGGAGATTTTCCTAAGTCGCTGTTTTAACTAAGGACCCATCGAAAAAAATGCCCTCTCGCTGTGCTCCGCAAAGGCTCGATGCACGGCTGTTTGCCTGACGAGCGGCCGGTTGAGCGCCGGGAACGCCAGAAAAATCAAGGATTTCGTGGCCGGCGATTCAGGAGCGTCAACGCAGGCCTGGAAAACAGGTAGAATGCCGCCCACGCAATGAGGGTATTGGAAATGGCTTTAGTCGGGCGCTACAACAGTTTGCAAGTGGTTAAACACACTAACTTTGGTTTGTATCTGGACGGCGGGGCAGACGGCGAAATATTGCTGCCCAATCGTTATATCCCCAAGGACATTCCCAGTGAAGATGAAGACTGGCTGAATGTTTTTGTTTACTTGGACAGTGCTGACAAGTTAATCGCAACTACCGAAAAGCCGAAAGTTCAAGTTGGTGAGTTCGCCAGTCTTAAAGTCGTCGAAGTTAACAGTATCGGGGTGTTCCTGGACTGGGGGCTGCCCAAGGATCTGCTGCTGCCGTACTCCGAGGAAAAGCGCCAGATGAACGCCGGCGAATACTGCGTGGTGCATGTCTACTTGGACAAGCACACTCGCCGTATTACCGCCACGGCCCGTCTGGACCGCTACCTGGACAAGACGCCGGCCAACTACAAGGCCGGCCAGGAAGTCGACTTGCTGGTGGCCGAGTCCACTGACATGGGCTTCAAGGCCATCATCAACAACAAGCACTGGGGCCTGATCCACAAGAACGAAGTGTTCAAGTTCCTGCGCTCGGGGATGCAAGAGAAAGGTTTCATCAAGGAAGTGCGCGCCGACGGCAAGATCAGCCTGAGTTTGCAACCTATCGGTGAACAGGCGGCTACCAGCCTGAACTCGAAGATCCTCGCCAAGTTGCGGGAAAACGATGGCTCGCTGGCGGTCAGCGACAAGAGCGACCCGGCCTTGATCAGCAGTTTGTTCGGGGTTAGCAAGGGCAACTTCAAGAAGGCCATCGGTGCCCTCTACAAGCAGGGCCAGATTGTCATTCACGCGGATCGTATCGAGCTAAGCTGAGACTCACTTCACGCTGCGGGCGAGGCTTATGAAAACCACGCTGGTTGCCTGGCTCGCCACCTTGCTGGCGTTCCTGCTACTCGACGCGCTCTGGCTGGGGCTGATGATGGGCGAAACCTACCGGGCCCAGTTGGGGACGCTGCTGCTGGAACAGCCACGGCTGTTGCCGGCAGCGCTGTTCTACCTCCTCTACGTTAGCGGTTGCCTGCTGTTCGCCGTGCGGCCCGCCCTGCAGCAGGGCGGCTGGCGCCGGGCTGCGTGCCTGGGGGCGCTGCTCGGGCTGGTGGCCTACGGCACTTATGACCTGAGCAACTGGGCGACCTTGCAGGGCTGGTCGGCTTCCCTGGCGCTGCTGGACATGGCCTGGGGCATGCTGGCCAGTGCCCTGGCCTGCAGTTTCGGCGTCTTCTGTGCCTGCCGCTGGGCGCCTGGCGCAAAAGGCGGGAACTAGGTCTGCTCCAGGGGACCCGTCAGGCGCGGCGGCCGTTCTTTATTTCGGGTAGGGGTCATGTCATTGAATCAATGTGAGGTATGGCGGTGAGCATCGAACGGCGCAACGCCGATGGGTTTGCCCTGCAGGTGATGTTGGGGCTGTGCCTGATCTGGGGCGTGCAGCAGGTGATGATCAAGTGGGCTGCGGCGGACATTGCGCCCATCATGCAGGCGGCCGCCCGTTCGGGGATCTCGGCGCTGCTGGTGGCTCTACTGATGTGCTGGAAAGGCGGCTGGTCCCAGGTTTCCAGCACCTGGCGCGGCGGCTTGCTGGCCGGCGCTCTGTTCGGCCTGGAGTTCCTGTTTATCGCCGAAGGCCTGAAGCTCACCAGTGCCGCGCACATGTCGGTGTTTCTCTACACCGCACCGATCTTCACCGCCCTTGGGGTCAATTGGCTGTTGCCCAGCGAACGCTTGCGGCCCTTGCAATGGTTGGGGATCGTCCTGGCCTTTATCGGCATCAGCATTGCCTTTGCCGGCGGGATCTCCCTGGACAACCTGGACCGGCGCATGCTCTTGGGCGACATTCTGGGATTGCTGGCGGGGCTGGCCTGGGGCGCGACCACAGTGGTGGTGCGGGCTTCGCGGCTGTCCGAGGCGCCGGCGACCTTGACCCTGTTCTATCAGTTGATCGTCGGTTTTGTCGGCCTGTTGCTGATCGCCGTGCTCAGCGGCCAGGTGACCCAGGTCAGCCTGACTCCGGTAGCGGTGGCCAGCGTGTTGTTCCAGGGGCTGGTGGTATCGTTCTTCAGCTACCTGACCTGGTTCTGGCTGCTGCGGCGTTATCTGGCGGCGAACCTGGCAGTGTTTTCCTTCATGACCCCGATGTTCGGCGTGACCTTCGGCGTGCTGTTACTGGACGAGCCCTTGAGCCTCAACTTCGTGCTGGGGGCAATGCTGGTGCTGCTGGGTATTACCTTCGTCAGCGCCGAACAGTGGCTGCGGCGGCGGATCCAGCGCTTGTTGTAGCCCGCGCTTCACGAGACGAACGCACAGCGCTGTGCCGTTGGTCGCAGTTGCCAGAGCAGGCTGGCGCCGATCAGCAAGCCGCAGCCCGCCACCACCAGCGCCAGTTGCAGGTCGCCGCTGAAGTGGCTGCTCAGGGCGGCCAGCAACGGGCCGCTCAACTGGCCCACGGCAAAGCAGGCAGTGAGCAGGCCGGCGTTGCGCTGGGCCGACTGCGGTGCCAGTTCCCGGGAGCGCTGCATCACCAACTGCATGCAGGCCAGGAACGGCGTGCCGCACAGCAACACGCCCAATACCAGCCCCAGGCCACTGCCCAGCAGGCAGGCAAAGACCCCGGCGGCCTGCAGCCACAAGGTCGCCATCAGCCATTGCCGGGTGCTGTGCGGGGTGTGCCGACGCAGGCTGGCCAGGGCCACGCCCACGGCCGCGGCCAGGCCGAAACCGGGCCAGAACAGGTCGGCCTGCCACTGGCCCTGGAAGCGCGCATTGGCCATCTGCGAAAGGAAGGTCGCGGGGATGATGTAGCCCACGCCATACAGGGCGTAGACCAGCCCCAGGCGCGCCACGCTGTGCTCAGTGGCGCAGGCGCTCTGCGTTTCGCCACTGGGGCGCACCGAGGCCGAGGCCGGGGGCAGGATCGGCAGGATCACCAGCAGCATCAACAAGGCGACCGCGGCATACAGCAGCCACAGGTTGGCCGAGCTTTGCCCCAGAAGATTGGAGCCCAGGGCCAGTAGCCCGGTGAGCATGATGCCCAGCCCCGGGCCGGCGAACACCAGGGCCCCGAGGCGTGGCCGGCCCGCCGCCTGGGCCAGGGGTTGGCTCAGGGCCGTGATCATCACCAGCACCCAGGCGCTGGCCACCCCGGTGCCGAAGCGCAGCAGCAGGTGCGGCCAGAAGCCCTGGGCCCAGAACGAGGCCAGGGTCAGCAGCACGCACAGCCACAAGCCGCCCAGCAGGCGCAGGCGCACCTGGGCCGGACGCCGGGCGAACATGGCGTCCAGGGCTCCGAGGAAATAGCCCAGGTAATTGGCGGCGGCAATCAGCCCGGCGGCGGTCAGGTCGACCTGGCCTTCGCTGATCAGGTGCGGCAGTTGCGGGGTCAGGGCGAAGCGGCCAATGCCCATGGCCATCATCAGGGCAATGAAGCTGGCGAGCAGGCGGAGCAGGGGAGACATGGTCGGCTTTCCATCGATGGGGACAATGACCTTCAGGCTAGGGCTGATTGACTTTCTTTAAAAATGAATAATATTGAGTAACTTGTTCAGTTTTGGAGAAAGTCATGGAGTTCAGCCAATTGCGCATCTTCCAGGCCGTGGCCGAGGAAGGCTCCATCACTCGCGCCGCCGAGCGTCTGCACCGAGTGCCGTCGAACCTCTCGACCCGGCTCAAGCAACTGGAGGAGCAGCTGGGGGTCGAACTGTTCCTGCGCGAGCGTCAGCGCCTGCAGTTGTCGCCGGCGGGCAAGGTGCTGCTGGATTACGCCGCGCGCCTGTTCGCCTTGCACGACGAGGCCCATGCCGCGGTGCAGGGCGGTCAGCCGGCCGGGGAGTTTGTCCTGGGCACCATGTACAGCACCGCGGCGATTCACTTGCCTGCATTGCTGGCGCGTTATCACCGGGCTTATCCGGCGGTGAACCTGCAGGTGCAGTCCGGGCCCAGCGGCGAGTTGCTCGAAGGCTTGCTCACCGGGCGCCTGGATGCGGCCCTGGTGGACGGGCCGCTGGAGCTGGCAGGCCTGGATGGCGTGCCCCTGTGCGACGAGACCCTGGTACTGATCAGCGAAGCCGACCATCCGCCGGTGCGTACGGCCCGGGACGTGGAGGGCCGTGCGGTGTTCACCTTTCGCCAGGGCTGCTCCTATCGCATGCGTCTGGAATCCTGGTTTGCCCACTACCACGCCGCGATGGGGCGGGCCATGGAGATCGAGTCCTATCAGGGCATGCTGGCCTGTGTGATCGCCGGTTCCGGGGTGGCGCTGATGGCTCAGTCGATGCTCGACAGCCTGCCGGGGCGCGAAAGCGTGGCGGTGCATGCCCTGGCCGAGCCTTTTGCCCGTGCCACTACCTGGCTGATGTGGCGCAAGGGCATGGTCGGGGCCAATCTCAATGCCTGGATCGAGCTGCAGCAAGGCGCTGGCGTGCAGCTTGCGCTGCAGGCGCGGGCCCATGCTTGAGCACCCGATGGCCATTGGCTTTAATCCAGTAACAGTTCATTGCCATTGCGCAGCAGCGCGCTGGAAAAGATAGGGCTATTATCTGCTTGAGGCGGCGCAGTATCGCCGCTCGGCACGACCCTGAGGGGGCACTATGAAAGACAAACTGCAAAGCTGGCTGCACGACCTTGGCGTCGCACTGGGCCTGATCGAGCCACCGCTGCAACCGGTGCCGATTCCTACCGACGAAGAGCTGCGGCGCCGTCAACAACGTCGTCGCTGAAGCAGAGGCGAGAGCGGAGTGCAGGCTCCGGCTCTCGCGGATGTTTTCTAGCCGGCAGTCGCTGGGCCACAGGCCTGGGGCAATCGGGTCAATCCTGGTTTTGCCGGGCCTTTTCCAATAACCATTGCACCAGGTCATCCACCCTTTCCAGCTGCCCTAGCGCTCGCTGCTCTTCACGGGGCAAGACACCCAGGTCGAACCTGTCTTCCAGGCGCCAGAGCAGCGCCTCGATATCATCCCTATCCAGCCCCAGTTCAGAGAGACCGTTCTGGTCATCGAAATCCACGGGCTCATCCAGCCAGTGGCGAATGAGCAGGTGCACCGCCGCGCGCGCTTGGGCCCGATTCATCTGCGTTGCTCCCGATACCACAGCAGGTCAGGCGGGACGGGCAGCGTCGGCGCGGGTCTTTTCCAGGATGAACAGGCTCAGCTCGCTGATGCTGCTGATTCGATACAGGTCGCGGTCGGGATCCAGGCGAATGTTGAACTCTCGCTCCAGGCTGTGCAGCAGGGCCTTGAGGTCCAGGGAATAGGTGTCGTGTGCGCGGGCCTGGCAGGGCGGGATTGGCCACTTCTGGGCCATTTGTGCATCGATGGCATGACGGATGCTTTGCTGGATGGAGAAACGGTCCATAAACACCTCGGGGCAGGGAGAGGCTCTTATTGTTTTATGACCCCATCCAAGGGTGAAGCGATAGCGTGCACTGAGGCGGCCAGCGATCCTTGTACTGTTTTCCTGCGGGAACAGTCGTCGCTGGATCTGAGTACAGCACAGGTTTTTTTCCGGCGGGGTAACCATTCGTCCATTCATGGCCCTGACGAAAATGGCTGCGGGCTTTGCCCGTCGGTACCGTGAGGCTTTTGCCAGGCGAAAAAAAACGGGTGCGGCCACCGACGCCGCACCCGTCGAAGAAAAGCTTCAGACCTCCGGCTTCACGTTAGATTGCGTTGGCCAGGGGCGCCGGGCGCCGGGAAGCCAGGCTCACCACCACGAAACTCACCAGGCCTACGGCCAGGCTGTAGTAGATCGGTGTGTTGGCATCCAGGCCGTCCTTGAACATGAAGGCCAGAGCCGTGACGAAGCCCAGGCCCATGCTGGCGATAGCGCCGGCAGTGGTGGCGCGTTTCCAGAAAATGGCGCCGATCAGCGGAATCAGCATGCCGCCCACCAACAGGTTGTAAGCCAGGGTCAGGGCGCTGATCACGTCGTTGACCACCAGGGCAATGCCCAGCACCACGATGCCGGTGAGGAAGGTGAACAGGCGGTTGATCCCCAGGCTCGATTGCTTGCCGCCGCGCAGCCTTGGCAGCAGGTCTTCGGTCAGGGTGGTGGAGGCGGCCAGCAGGCCGGCGCTGGCAGTGGACATCATGGCGGCCAGCGCCGCAGCGATCACCAGGCCACGGATGCCGTCCGGCAGCGAGGCTTTGACGATGGCGGCAAAGGCGTTGTTGACGTTGTCCAGGTCCGGCAGCAGAACATGGGCGGCCATGCCGATCAGGGCGCAGGCCAGGCCGTAGAGGATGCAGTAGAAGCCCGCCAGGGTGCCGGCGTATTGCGCGACTTTCTCGGTCTTGGCGGTGAACACCCGTTGCCAGATGTCCTGGCCGATCAGGATGCCGAAGAAGTAGATCATGAAGTAGGTGATGATGGTGTCCCAGCCGATGGCGGTGAAGCTGAAACTGGACGCTGGCAGCTTGGCCACCAACTCATCCCAGCCGCCTACGCGGTACAGGCAGATCGGCAGCAGGATGAACATCAGGCCCACGGTCTTGATCACGAACTGGACGATGTCGGTCAGGGTCAGCGACCACATGCCGCCGATCGCCGAGTACACCACCACCACGCCGCCGCCCAGCAAAACCGAAACCCAGAACGGCAGGCCGAACAGCACTTGCAGAACGGTGCCGATGGCGAGGATCGAAGTCACCCCGATCATCAGCGCGTAGGCCAGCATGATCACTGCGCTGGCCTGGCGGGCCATGGGGTTGTAGCGCTTCTCCAGCACCTGGGTGACGGTGAAGATGCGCAGCTTGAGCAGCGGCTTGGCCAGCAGCAGGTTCAGGGCAATGATCCCCGCCCCCAGGGCGGCGCACAGCCAGAACCCGGAAATGCCGTGGACGTAGCCCAGGCGCACGGTGCCGACGGTGGAGGCACCGCCCAGGACCGTGGCGGCCATGGTGCCCATGTACAGGGTGGGGCCCAGGTTGCGGCCGGCCACCAGGTAGTCCTCGTGGGTCTTGGCCTTGCGCATGCCGTAGTAGCCGAGTACGAGCATGCCGGCGGCATAGATGAGTACGACAAATAGATCTAAAGCCATGGTGGCGTGTCTCCGATTATCTTTTTTATGTGAAACAAACGGTTCATGCAGGTGCTGGCTGCTCAGCGAAGGCGGGGTCAAGTCTTGTGCAAGACCCAGGGGCTCTATCGCGAGGCCGGCCGCTCCAGGAGGTTATCCGGGCAGTAGCGCGCGACTTGCCAGCAGCCCGCTGGTACAGCGGCTGGCCATGCTGGAGTGCGCAGTTTCGAGAGTGGTGATGGCGGTGCTGGCCAGGCCGGGGGGCAGGCGAAACAGGTCGCAAGGCCTGGTGTCGCGCTGGTGCTCGAGGATCTGTCCGATCCTGTTGGTTGCGATGTTGCTAGGGTTTTTTTCTTTGTTGTTATTCATGATCTGCTCCGATCACATTGGCTAAGGGGGTGGCAGCCCTTCCGGCACAGCGGACAAATGGTTGTGACAGGCCAGCCAGAGGCCTTGTTGTTTTGTGCGAGACCCAATGGTTTCGCGTTCCTGGCTGAAGTCTTGCTCCCCTTGCATGCGCAGCTTCGTGGCTACGTCATGAGTCAATCCGGCGCCGTCCCCTTGTGGGCGGACGACGGCGTTGTCCGGGATGCGTCACCGCACCTCGGAACCATCCTTGGCCCGTCATCGGCCGGCTAATGCCTGGCAGGCATTGCGCAACAGCAGTCGAGGACGGGGTAAAGATGAAGCGGGTAGTACCGCTTTGCGCCGCAAACGGTCTGGCGGCGCGCAGCATGTGCTGAGTCTCAGCGATGGGCGACGCCAGGCAGCACGCAGAGCATTTCGTACAGCAGGTTGGCGCCCAGCAGCGAGGTATTGCCGGTGGTGTCATAAGGCGGCGAAACCTCCACCAGGTCGCAGCCCACCAGGTCCAGGCCCTGGCAGCCACGGACAATCTCGATGGCCTGGATGGTGGTCAGGCCACCGATTTCCGGGGTGCCGGTGCCTGGGGCCCAGGCCGGGTCGATGCCGTCGATGTCGAAGCTCAGGTACACCGGGCCGTTGCCGACTTTCTCGCGGACTTCGGCCATCAAGGGCTCCAGGGATTTGTGCCAGCATTCTTCGGCCTGGACCACGCGAAAGCCCTGCTTGCGGCTCCAGTTGAAGTCTTCGGCGGTGTAGCCCTGGGCGCGCAGGCCGATCTGCACCACGCGGTCGCAGTCCAGCAGGCCTTCTTCCACGGCGCGGCGGAAGGTGGTGCCGTGGGCGATCTTCTCACCGAACATGTGGTCGTTGACATCGGCGTGGGCATCGATGTGCACCAGCCCGACCTTGCCGTGTTTCTTGTGGATGGCCCGCAGGATCGGCAGGGTGATGGTGTGGTCGCCGCCCAGGGTCAGGGGAATCACGTTGTGTTCGAGGATGCCGTCATAGGCTTCTTCGATGATGCGCACCGCGTCCAGCAGGTTGAAGGTGTTGATCGCTACGTCGCCGATGTCGGCCACCGACAGCGAGTCGAACGGGGCAGCGCCGGTGGCCATGTTGTAAGGGCGGATCATGACTGATTCGGCACGGATTTCCCGCGGGCCGAAACGGGTGCCGGCACGCAGCGAGGTGCCGATGTCCAGGGGCACGCCGACGAACGCAGCGTCCAGGCCGGCAGCGGATTGCAGATGGGGAAGACGCATCATGGTGGCGATGCCGCCGAAGCGCGGCATTTCGTTGCCGCCCAGTGGTTGGTGGAGAATCTTGTCCACGGGATAGGCCTCATCGTTGTTTTATATTTATGGGGTCGACGGCGCAGCGAATCCTGCCCGAGCAACCGAGTGGGGCCGATTCTGCGAAATGTAGTGCGGGGAAAGAATCGCTACGAACAAATACTTAGTTCAGATTTTTCTAAACTAATGGCCGATGGCGCGCTAGACTCCCGCGCTGCTCCCCAGGCCCTTGGTGGCGAGGGAGCTTGCTCCCGTCCGGTGGTGCAGCCACCGTTATCCGGGTTGCCGGGTTGGATTGAAAGCGGGCATGGAGGCCGTCGGGGTTGCTTTGCCGCTCGGCGAGAACCCGCACCCTCGCCGCAGGGACGTTGTCGTTTTGCCTGTTATCGGAGCCTGTCATGGCCAACGCTTTACCTGATCTGAAACTATTGCGCATCTTCGTCAGCGTGGTGCGGCATCAGGGGTTCGCCAACGCCCAGCACGAACTCAATCTTTCCACCTCGGCCATTAGCACCTACATGAGCCAGCTGGAGGCATCCCTGGGCCTGGTGCTCTGCCACCGTGGCCGGGGCGGTTTCAGCCTGACCAGCAAGGGCGAGCTGTTCCACCAGGAAACCCTGCGCCTGCTGGGCGAGCTGGAAGGTTTCGAACAGTACGCCGCAGCCCTCAAGGGCGAGCTTCGCGGGACCCTGAACCTGGGGGTGATCGACTCCACGGTGAGCGATAAGGCCCTGCCGTTCGCCGAGGCCATCGGCGCCTATAGCCAGGAGCATCCGGCGGTGCACCTGCACCTGTCGGTGATGAGCCCCCACGAGTTGCAGTTGGGGGTGCAGGACAATCGCCTGGACCTGGCCATCGGTGCCTTTTCCACGCGCATGAGCGGCCTGGTGTACATGCCGCTGTACCGCGAGCAGCATTGGCTGTATTGCAGCAACCGTCACCCGCTGTACAGCGAGCGGCGCATTCCCGAGCAGGTGATCACCCAGCAACGCATGGTCGGCCGCGGCTACTGGAGCCAGGCCGAACTGGCTCGACACGGCTTCAAGCACAGTGCGGCGACGGTGGAGAGCATGGAGGCGCAGTTGATCCTGGTGCTGTCCGGCGCCTACATCGGCTACCTGCCGGAACATTACGCCCAGGCCTGGGCGGACAAGGGCGACTTGCGGGTGCTGCTGCCTGCAACCTTTGGCTACCAGGCGCCGTTCTCCATGATCATGCGTCGCGGACGCGGTCGAGAGCCGCTGATCCAGACCTTTCGCGACCTGCTCAAGGCGCAGCTCAACCAGTCATAAGGAGGTCCCATGTCTCGAGCACGCTGCGAGCGTTGCCTGCGCCCTGCGGGCCATTGTCTGTGCCCGCTGATTCCGCAGCTACCCAGCCGCACCCGAGTGCTGTTGTTGCAGCATCCCAGTGAGGTCAATCATGCCTTGAACACCGCACGTCTGGCGGCGTTGGGGCTGAACAACGCCGAACTGGTGGTGGGGGAGGTGTTCGAGGAGCTGCCGGCGTTGCTCGACCAGCCCGGATATCGAGCATGCCTGCTGTTCCCGGCGGATGATGCCCGGCCATTGCAGGCCTATGCCGAGACGGATGCACCGCTGCTGCTGGTGGTGCCCGACGGCACCTGGCGCAAGGCGCGCAAGTTGCTGCACCTCAATCCGTTGCTGGCGGCGCTGCCAAGGGTGACCCTGGCGACTGGGGTGGAGTCTCGCTATCGCCTGCGCAAGGCCCCGGGGCCGGGAGCCTTGTCCACTGTGGAAGCGATCGTTCAGGCATTGCAGGTACTTGAAGCTCCTGCTTCGTTCGAGCCGCTGTTGCGGCCTTTCGAGGCCCTGATCGAAGGGCAGATTGCCGCGATGGGCGAAGACACCTACCAGCGCAACCACGCCAAATCCTGACCGCTCCCGAATCTGGAGCCGCTGCCGCAGGCGGTGATGGTGCGCGGTGGCCCCGCGCTTGCCGGCCACCCCACAAACCTTCAGGAGCGCCGCAGGGTCTTCTGCCGCAGGATATAGAGACTCACTAGCACTGCGCTGGTCAGCATGAAGCCCCGGGCCCAGGGCGATGGCACCAGGTAGCAGGAGAAGCCGATGCTCAACCACATCAGGCCGATGGCGTAGACCTTGCCCTTGAGCGGAATGCCGTTGCCGTCGAGATAGTCGCGGATCCACGGACCCAGGCGCGGGTGTTGCACCAGCCATTGGTAGAAGCGTGGCGAGCTACGGGCAAAGCAGGCGGCTGCCAGCAGCAGGAAAGGCGTGGTAGGCAATACAGGAAGGAAGATGCCCACTACCCCCAGCGCTACGCTCGACCAGCCGATGGCCAGCAGAACGTAACGCCATAGCATGGGGCGTTGGCCTATGGGCTTGGCCATAGGCAACGACTCAGTGGTGGCGCGGCTTGAGCAGTGCAGGTTTTTCGTCGGGGGCGTTGCACAGCAGGTACAGCGCGGTCAGCGCTTCCGGGATCTGCACGATCATGTCGTCCATCAGGTTGGCATCGCTGGCGATGTCGGAGAACTCCGGCTGTTCGTCGAACAGGCCGGAACCCACCATGATTGGCAGCAGCATCTCGCTGACTTCTTCCTCGGCGGTTTCGAACCAGGCCGCTTCACGCAGGAACACGCCTTCCATGAAGCCGATGCACCAGCCGCGCAGGTCGGAGTCGTCCGGGTCCTCGCCCAGGTCGAGTTCGCAGGGCAGCTCGAATTCTTCGTCGGAAGCCAGTTGGCGGGCGATGTGCGCCTTGAGGGCCAGCAGGGTCGACTCGATGGCTTCGCGTTCGGCGTCGTCACGGTAGTGCGGCTCTTCGGCGAACAGGGCGTCGATCCATTCACGGTCCGGAACGCTTTCCGAGCAGATGGACAGCGCGGTCAGGTAGCCGTGAGCGGCCACGTAGTCCAGCGCCTCGTCGTGCAGATCATCTGCATCGAGGAAGACTTGCAGGCGGGTTAGTTGCTCAGCGAAGGACATTGACGGCTACCTTGGGGAATAAACGATGCTGAATTCTAGGCTTTCTTGCGCGCTCAAGCCAGCCGCGGTGCCGATTTGAGCGGTTCTAAAGGTTACCAGCGGTCCATTGTCGGTGCCCTCTGCCGGGAAGGGGTCGGGTATACTCGCGCGTTTTGTGATGCCCTGCAGGCTGGCCGTCCGCTCCGGACAAGTCCGCTAACGCAAATGTCGGTGAAGCGTGCCGGCTTTTCGTCCAGTCTGCCCCCAGGGATTTCAGCGATTTTTGGAGTTTTTCATGCTCGAACAGGCTCAACGCGTCCTCAAGGACATCTTCGGCTACGACAGTTTCCGTGGTCGCCAAGGTGCGATCATTGAGCGCGTGGCCAGCGGCGGCGATGCCTTGGTACTGATGCCCACCGGTGGTGGCAAGTCGCTGTGTTTCCAGGTCCCGGCGCTACTTCGCGAAGGGCTGGCGGTAGTGGTTTCGCCGCTGATCGCGCTGATGGACGACCAGGTTGCGACCCTGGAGGAACTCGGTGTCGCGGCGGCAGCCTTGAACTCCACCCTCAGCGCCGAGCAGCAGCGTGACCTGGCCGCGCGCATCCGGCGCGGCGAAGTGAAGATGCTCTACCTGGCCCCCGAGCGCCTGGTCCAGCCGCGCATGCTGGCGTTTCTGCAGAGCTTGGAAATCGCCTTGTTCGCGATTGATGAAGCCCACTGTGTGTCCCAGTGGGGCCACGACTTCCGCCCCGAATACCTGCAATTGGGGCAACTGGCGGAAATGTTCCCCCAGGTGCCGCGCATTGCCCTGACTGCCACGGCTGACAAGCGCACCCGGGAAGAGATCGTCAATCGCCTGCACCTGCAGGACGCCGAGCGTTTTCTCTCCAGCTTCGACCGGCCGAACATCTTCTATCGCATCGTGCCCAAGGAGCAGCCACGCAAGCAGTTGCAGGCCTTCCTCAACGAGCGGCGCAGCGATGCCGGGATCGTCTATTGCCTGTCGCGCAAAAAGGTCGACGAAGTGGCTGCATTTCTCTGCGAGCAGGGTTTCACCGCGCTGCCCTACCATGCCGGGTTGCCCAATGAGCTACGGGCCTATCACCAGAAGCGCTTCCTCAACGAAGAAGGCCTGATCATGGTGGCCACCATTGCCTTCGGCATGGGCATCGACAAGCCCAACGTGCGCTTCGTGGCCCACATGGACTTGCCCAAGTCACTGGAAGCCTACTACCAGGAGACCGGTCGCGCCGGTCGTGACGGCCTGCCGGCAGACGCCTGGATGGCTTACGGGCTGCAGGACGTGCTGATGCTCAAGCAGATGCTGCAGAACTCCGAGGGCGACGAGCGCCACAAGCGTCTTGAGCAGCACAAGCTCGATGCGATGCTGGCCCTGTGCGAGGAAACCCGTTGCCGGCGCCAGACCCTGCTGGCCTATTTCGATGAAGACATGCCGCAACCCTGCGGTCACTGCGACAACTGCGTCGATGGGGTACAGACCTGGGACGCCACCGAGCCGGCACGCCAGGCGCTGTCGGCGATCTATCGCACTGGCCAGCGCTACGGCGTCGGTCACCTGGTGGATGTGCTGCTGGGCAAGGACACGGAAAAGGTCCGCAGTTTCGGCCATCAGCACCTGTCGGTATTTGGTGTCGGCAAGGCCCGCAGCGAAGGCGAATGGCGCTCGCTGTTTCGCCAGTTGGTGGCCCGCGGCCTGGCCGACATCGATCTGGAAGGTTATGGCGGCCTGCGCCTGAGCGACAGCTGCCGCCCGCTGCTCAAGGGCGAAGTGACCCTGGAGTTGCGTCGTGATCTCAAGCCGCAAACCACCCCCAAGAGCAGCACCAGCCAGGCCAGCCAGCTGGTACGGGGCGAGGAGCGCGAGCAGTGGGAAGCGCTGCGGGCCCTGCGACGCAAGCTGGCGGAAGAACATGGGGTGCCGCCTTATGTCATTTTCCCCGATTCCACCTTGCTCGAAATGCTCCGCAGCCAGCCCGGCTCCATGGCCGAAATGGCCGAGGTCAGCGGCGTGGGTGCGCGCAAGCTGGAGCGTTATGGCGCAGCCTTCCTCGAAGTCCTCGGCGGCGGTGTCGAGGCGCCGAAAGTGGTTGCCGACCTGCGCCATGAACTGATCACCCTGGCTCGTGCGGGGATGACCCCGGTGCAGATCGCCGGCCAGTTGCAGTGCACGGAAAAGAACGTCTACACCCTGCTCGCCGAAGCCATCGGCAAGCAGCAGCTGTCGCTGGAGCAGGCCCTGGACTTGCCGGAAGACCTGCTGGGAGAGATCCAGGATGCGTTCCTCGACGGCGAGGGCGAGTTGCCGCCCGTGGCCGAGGTTATCCCGGTGTTTGCCGGAAGGGTGCCGGAAGGGGTGCTGTATTGCGTGCGTGCGGCCTTGGAGTCGGAGTTTGAAATGTGAAGGGGTGCGTCAATGTTGTAACGATTCAGTCCCTTACAGGCCTTGCCTCCGGGCAAGGGGCATGCTTAGCTGACTAATAATTAGTTTTTCTTTATTTTCAGTCTGATCATGAGTGTTTTATGCCGTTAACCGATGAACACCGTTTTGGTATGCAGCTGGCGCATATGTCTCGCGGCTGGCGTGCCGAACTGGACCGCCGCCTGGCGGGGCTCGGCCTGTCCCAGGCCCGCTGGCTGGTGCTGTTGCATTTGGCCCGCTTCGAAGAGGCGCCCACTCAGCGCGAGCTGGCGCAAAGCGTCGGCGTAGAAGGGCCGACCCTGGCCCGGCTGCTGGACAGCCTGGAAACCCAGGGCCTGGTTCAGCGCCAGTCGGTGGTGGAAGATCGCCGGGCGAAGAAAATCGTTCTCTGTCCGTCCGCCCGGCCCTTGATCGAACAGATCGAAACCATCGCCACCGCCCTGCGTCATGAGCTGTTCGTTGGCGTTGACGAAGAAGACCTGCGGGTCTGCATTCGCGTTCATGAACGCATCCTGGCCAATCTGGAAAAATCCTGACGCCTTCAACCGGGGTTGCCTGACCCCGGTTTGTCTTGTTCCTCCCCCATTCTGAATTCAAGCCTGCTGCGCCCAGGGGCGTTTTTTGCGTGCCTGTCAAAAGGTCTGGCCCAGATTCAGTGACAGGGCTTTCTGGTTGTCGTCGTTGAAGCCGTAGCTGAAGTTCAGCGGCCCGAGCGGCGTGTCGAAGCCGAGAAAGATGCTTGCCGCGTTGATGTAGCCGCTGTCGAAGGCATTGTCGTTGTTCCACACCCGGCCCCGCTCCAGCGAGCCTCCCAGGTACAGTGGAAAGTCCAGGGGCAGATAGGAGCGCGGTGTCAGGCGACGGAAGTACACGGCGCGAGCCAGGCTGATGTTCTGCCCGGAGAGGGCGTCCTGACGGAAACCGGACAGTTGTCGAGCTCCACCGAGCAGGAAGCTGGACGTCACCACGTCGGCGTTGTCCAGGGTCCGGCCATAGCGACCGCCCAGGACAAAGGTATTGGGGCCGCTGCTCAGCGCCTTGTCCAGCTTGAACTCCCACTGCCGGTAGCGATTGTCCGAACCCAGGCTCGGTTCGAACTGGCGCAGGCTCAGCTTGATGTCTTCGCCGGAGTGAGGAAAGTAGACGTTGTCCAGCGAGTCGAAGGAGTACTGCAACTGGTAGTAGCCTTCGTTGAAGTTTTCGCTGGGCAGGTTATGGTCGCCGATGCGCACATCGGCCTTGCCCCAGGCCTCGCCGACGCCGAAACGCACTTCGCCGCTGTTGCCGATCTGGCGCCCTAGGTTGAGCCCGAAACCGTAGCGTTCCACGCGATATTCGGCGATCGGGTCGTTGTCCAGCACCGCCTCGACGTTCTGCGCTTCGGCGGCGATGAAGGGCGCAATGAAGTAGCGTGAACCGGCATCCAGTGGCTGGTAGAACTCGCTGTAGAGTTCCTGCTGATCACCGATCTGCACCCGGGTCAGCCATTCTGCACCCAGGCTGTTGATGCCGTTCATGCGGTAGCTGGCGCCGATATTGAACGCGCTGTCGCCACGCATGTCATCGGACAGGTTCAGCCCCAGGCGCAGGTAGTCGGTACCACTGCGCTTGCCCCGGGCGCTGATCACCAGGGTGTTGTCCTGCCCCTTGTGGGCTACGCGATACTGCACCTGTTCGAAGAAATCCAGGCCGTACAGGGTGCCCATGTCGGTTTCCAGGCGGCCCAGGTCCAGCGGCTCGCCGATGCGCTGGCGGATGTAGTAGCGGATCACTTCGTCGCTGACCTTGGAGTCGTTTTCCACCTTGATCGCGCTGATGATCGGAGTGCGCTGGCTGGGCTGGCGCGCAGCGGTCAGTTCGGCATCCAGCGCATGGGCCGGACGCAGACGGGCCAGGCGCGCGTCGAGGATGCGGGTGGCGCGGTAGCCGGCGTCGATCATTTCCTGGGCCCGGCCAAAGTCGGTAACGCCAAAGCTCGACAGCGCTGGCTGGATCAGCACGTCGTCCTTGTGCAGTGCCGCCAGTTGCACCTCCGAGTTGCGCCGGGTCATCAGGGTGATGGACTGGTTGAGCACGTCGACCACGGTATTGAGTTGCTTGCGCGAACGCAGCGGTGTGCCGATGTCCACCACGATGGCGATGTCGACTCCCATGTCCCGCGCCACGTCCAGGGGAATGTTATCGGTCATGCCGCCGTCCACCAGCAGACGGCCATCCAGTTCCACCGGTGCGAAGACCGCCGGGATCGACATGCTGGCGCGGATCACCTGGGGCAGGTGGCCCTTGCGAAACACCACTTTCTCGCCGCTGGCGATATCGGTGGCCACGGCCCGGAAGGGGATCGGCAGCTTGTCGAAGTCACGGGTATCGCTGGCGTGGGCCAGCTTGCTTTCCAGCAGCAGTGCCAGGTTCTGTCCCTGGATCACCCCCAGCGGCAGGCCCAGGCTGCCATCGTCGCGGAAGCTGAGCTTCTGCTTGACCAGAAAATCCCGGTCGTCCTGCTTGCGCCGGAACGGCACGTCTTCCCGGGGCGGGGCATCGGACAAGGCCTGTCGCCAGTCGATGTTCAGCGCAAGCTTTTCCAGCTCGTCGATCTTGTAGCCCGAGGCATACAGCCCGCCGATCACCGCGCCCATGCTGGTGCCGGCGATGGCGTCGATGCGGATGCCCTGTTCCTCCAGGGCCTTGAGCACCCCGATGTGGGCCAGGCCGCGGGCGGCGCCCCCAGACAGCACCAGGCCGATTTTCGGTCGTGGCGCTTCGGCAGATTGAGCGAGCAAGGGCAGCAGGCAGAGGAACAGGCAGGACAGCAGGCGGCGCATTACGGTTCTCGGGGCGGGCGATAAAGCCGGCTATTATAACGACGCCCTTGAATCCAGGAGTCGGCCGTACCATGACTGAACGTAAACCCGAAGTGATCATCACCTATTGCACCCAATGCCAGTGGCTACTGCGGGCGGCGTGGCTGGCCCAGGAGCTGTTGAGCACCTTCAGCGACGACCTGGGCAAGGTGTCCCTGGAGCCGGCAACCGGCGGGGCCTTTCGCATCACCTGCGATGGCGTGCAGATCTGGGAGCGCAAGGCCGATGGTGGCTTTCCCGAGGCCAAGGTGCTGAAGCAGCGGGTTCGCGACCAGATAGACCCCGAGCGCGACCTGGGTCACAACGACCGTACTCAGTGAGAACCGGCTTCAGCCGTGGCTGCCTTGCTGCCCGAACCCGCCGACAGGCGGCTTGAAACCACGATGGCAACGATGATCAAGGCCCCACCGAACAACATGCGCAGGGTCGGGTTTTCGCCGAACAGCAACCAGGCCACGGTAATTCCGTAGACCGGTTCCAGGGCAAACACCACCGCTGCGGTGCGCGCCTTGATCACTGCCAGGCTGGCGACAAACAGGCTGTGGGCCAGACCGGTGCAGAAAATTCCCAGCAGGCTGATCCACAGCCAGTCCATGGCCCGCACCTGGCCAAGCTCGGGAGCCGCCACCGGCAACAGGCACAGGGCGACCACCACGTTTTGACAGAGCGCTGCCTGCACCGCGGGGATCCGCCCGGAGCTGGCACGGTTGTTCAGTGACAGCAGCGCAAACAGCAGGCCCGAGCCCACGGCCCAGAGCAGGCCGGTGGTGGCCTGGCTGGCCAGGTCGAAGTCCGGGGTCACCAGCACCAGGCCGATGCTGACCAGCAGCACCAACAGCATTTCGTTGAAGCGGATCCGCTCGCGGAAGATCAGGCCTTCGAGAATCACGGTGAACGCCGGGAAACTGGCAAAGCCCAGGGTCGCGATAGCCACCCCCGCGACCTTCACCGCCACGAAGAAACTCACCCAGTGCCCGGCCAGCAGCAGGCCGCTGAGCAGCAGGCGCCGCCAATCGGTGGCGGCCAGTTTCTGCCAGGGGGTGTTGCTCGCCAGGCGGGCGAAGACACCCAGGGCGAGCACGGCAAAGGCTGCACGGCCGAAGACGATGACCGCGGGCGAAGCGGCGGCGAGCTTACCGAATACACCGGTCAGGCCGAACATCAGGGCACCGATATGCAAGGCGCCAAGGGCGGTACGCGGAGTCATTTTTATCCTTAACCACAAGACGGGCAGTAATGGCCTTAGGCGGCAATGGGCTCAGTCTACGGGCGGGGCGGCCTGTTGGTCTGTCGCGATCCTGGCGTTTTTTGTCGAAGGACTAGCGTCTGCCCCTTGGCGCAGTTGGCGCGGCGAGTGGCCGTACTGCCGCAGTATCGCCGCGGCAAAGGCACTCTGGGAGCTGTAACCCACGCGGCTGGCGATTTCGCCCATGGGCAAGGTCGATCCGCGCAACAGTTCCAGGGCCATGTGCAAGCGCCGGCGTCGCACGTATTCCATGGGGCTGGCCCCGCACTCGGCGATGAACCGTGCATGCAGGCGGGCAGCGGACAGCCCGGCGATACGGGCCAGGTCGGCCACCTGCAAGGGGTGGGCGGCGTGATGATCGATATGGGCATTCAGGGCGGCATAGGGCAGGCGGCGCTCGCGGGGCTGGCTGTCGGCGCGATGATTGAGGCTGGCCAGCAGCAAGACCGCGCCTTGCTGGGCAATCAAGGGGTCGTCCACCGGGCTGTCCGCCAGCCAGTTGACCAGGCGGCTCTGGCTCGGCCCCAGGACCTGGTGTCGGGGCGCATCGAGCAAACGCCGACTGGCCTCTGCATGTTCCCCCAACGATTGCTGAACCCAGTGTTCGCCGGGTATGTCCAGCACCAGGCAATGGCTGCCGCTGGGGCTGCCGCAGACATGCCGGGCGCCGGCCGGCACCACCACGAAGCTCTGCTGCTGCACCTGGCTGCCCTGGCCTTCGACTTCGAAATCGAGCTGGCCACGCAGGCCGAACACCAGTTGCGCATGTTCGTGGCTGTGGGCGATCAGGTCATGGGTGTAGTGGCGCAGAGTGAGGATAGATCCCATCACGGTCTCCTTGGCAGGCGGCCAGTCTACACCGGCGGTCGGGCGTTTCGCGCTGTCATCGCACTGCCGCATTTGTGTCATGGGCTATTAATCGCTGGGGCGCAAGCTCGCAAAAAATCCAGGAGAGCGTCCATGACCCATGCCGAACTCGCCAAGCCCAGCCGCAAGCAACGGGTGCGGACCCTGTGGATTTCAGATGTGCACCTGGGCACCCGGGATTGCCAGGCCGAACACCTGGCGCGCTTTCTCAAGGCCTATCACGCCGATCGTATCTATCTGGTGGGCGACATCATCGATGGTTGGAAGCTGCGCGGCGGCATGTACTGGCCCCAGGCCCATACCAACGTGATCCGGCGCCTGCTGACCATGAGCAAGCGTGGTACCGAGGTGATCTACGTCACCGGCAACCACGACGAATTCCTGCGGCGCTACTCCAGGCTGATTCTCGGCAATATCCAACTGGTGGACGAGGCGGTACATGTCACTGCGGACGGGCGTCATCTGCTGGTGATCCACGGCGATCAGTTCGATGTGATTACTCGCTATCACCGCTGGCTGGCCTTTCTCGGCGACTCGGCCTACGAATTCACCCTGACCCTCAACCGCTGGCTCAACCACTGGCGGGCGCGTTATGGCTATGGGTACTGGTCGCTGTCGGCCTACCTCAAGCACAAGGTCAAGACGGCGGTGAGCTTCATCAGCGATTTCGAGGAAGCCATTGCCCACGAATGCGTCAAGCGCGAGTTGCACGGGGTGGTCTGTGGCCATATTCACCATGCCGAGATCCGCAAGGTGGGCGAGGTGGATTACCTCAATTGCGGTGACTGGGTGGAGTCCTGCACGGCCCTGATCGAGCACTGGGACGGCAGCATCGAACTCTATCGCCTGGCCGAAGCCCAGGCCCGTGAGGCCCTGCTCAAGGCTGAGCGGATGAAAGTCGCGGAGCCGGCCTGAGCCCTGGGCCGGCCACCGTTTTTCAGGCCGGGCTGGCCTGCTCCATGGCCGCCTTGTACAGCGACTGCCGGGGCTGGGCGAACAGCCGTTGCAGCATGGGCTCGAAGAAGCTCAGGGGCAGGCTCTCGTAGGCCGGATCGAAGGCGGCGGCGTCGTACTTGGCGCAGAACTCGGCGGTGTACTGGTACAGCGGGTGGTCACTGAACTGCTCGCGCAGGTGGCGATCCATGCCCAGGTGATGGAAGAAGTAGTAACCCTGGAAGATCCCGTGCTTCTCCACCATCCACAGGTTTTCCGGGCTGACAAAGGGCTTGAGAATGGCGGCGGCGATATCCGGATGGTTATAGGAACCCAGGGTATCGCCAATGTCGTGGAGCAGGGCGCAGACCACGTATTCCTCGTCGCGCCCGTCATGCCAGGCGCGGCTGGCGGTCTGCAGCGAATGGGTCAGGCGGTCCACCGGGAAGCCGCCGAAGTCGCCTTCCAGCAATTGCAGGTGGGCCAGGATGCGTGTCGGCAACTGCTTGGCGTAGGCACTGAAATCCGCGGCGATGATCGCCCAGTCCTCCTGGGTACCGTCCTGCATATGGGTAAAGCGCGCATGGGTGTTCATCGGCCATCCTCTTGTTGTCATGGGGCGGGTCTGCAAGGCCTGGCCCTGTGGGGAGCCGCTGGCGGCCCTGGGGTCTAGAAGGGCACCTTGCCGAGGATCATGTCGCGGTACATGACGAAGTCCCCCAGCAGGCTGTACAGCGGATGCTGGAAGGTGGCCGGGCGGTTTTTCTCGAAGAAGAAATGCCCGACCCAGGCGAAGCCATAGCCGGCTATCGGCAACACCAGCAGCAGCCACCAGGCGCCTTTGCCGATGGCCAGGGCGAGGATGAAGATCACCAGGCTGGTGCCGATGAAGTGCAGGCGTCGGCAGGTGCTGTCGCTGTGCTCGCTCAGGTAGTAGGGGTAGAACTCGGCGAAGCTGTTGAACTGTCGGATGTTTTCCATGGCCGCGATCTCTGTGTCTGTTGTTCTGTCGGCGGATGTTCGGCGGGGAGCTTATTTGAGTCTAGAGTCCTTGGCGGCGCAGGCCAGTGACAATAGGCGCCACTTTAGTATCCTTGGGAAATTGGCCGTAGCATGCGGCTCATCATGTAAGAACCCCTCATGAGCGAACGAACGACTTCTGCAAGCTGGACCCTGGGAATCGTCAAGGCCCTGGAGATGGACGGCCTGGATTGCCGGGCCCTGTTCAAGCAGCTGGGGCTCGACTACGGTGCCCTGGAAGATCCCGACGCGCGCTTCACCCAGGACTCCATGACCCGGCTCTGGCAGCGCGCCGTCGAGCTTTCCGGCAACCCGGCGATCGGCCTGAACATGGGCAAGGTGGTGCGTCCGGCGTCTTTTCACGTGGCCGGGTATGCATTGATGTCGAGTCGTACCCTGGCGGAGGGGTTTCAGCGGCTGGTGCGTTATCAGCGGATCATTGCCGAAAGCGCTGACTTGAGTTTCCGCCTTCTTCCCGAGGGCTATGCACTGATCCTGACGGTGCATGGCGACCATTTACCGCCCACCCGGCAAAGTGCCGAGGCTTCGCTGGCCTGTGCCCTGGCCTTGTGCGGCTGGCTGACGGGGCGCGCGTTGCAGCCGCGCAAGGTGTTGCTGCAGGGCGAGCAGCCCGGGGACCTGCAACCCTACAAGGACATGTTCCACGCGCCCCTGGTGTTTGCCGCGCCCTTTGATGCGCTGATCTTCGAGCGTGCCGACATGGAGGCCACGCTGCCCACCGCCAACGAGGCCATGGCCCTGCTGCACGATCGTTTCGCCGGCGAATACCTGGCGCGCTTCTCCGAAAGCCGGGTGACCCACAAGGCGCGGCAGGTCTTGTGTCGCCTGCTGCCCCAGGGGGAGCCCAAGCGCGAGATGGTGGCGCAGACGCTGCACCTGTCCCAGCGCACCTTGCAGCGCCGCCTGCAGGAAGAGGGCACCAGCTTTCAGGCGCTGCTGGATGACACCCGCCGGGAACTGGCAGAGCAGTACCTGGCGCAGCCGCGCATGACCTTGCTGGAAATTGCCTACTTGCTGGGGTTTGCCGACCCGAGCAACTTCTTCCGTGCATTCCGCCGCTGGTTCGATGCCACGCCCGGTGAGTACCGAGCGCGGTTACAGGCCGCGCCGGCCCCGGTCAATGACGCCAGAATGCCGGAATACACAACACGAACACCGTGATGATTTCCAGCCGGCCCAGGAGCATGCCCAGGGACAGGATCCACTTGGCGGCGTCCGGCAGGGTCGAGAAGTTGCCGGCCGGGCCGATGGTTTCGCCCAGGCCCGGGCCCACGCCCGACACGGTGCTGGCGGCACCGGTGAGGGCGGTCATCCAGTCCAGGCCCAGCAGCGACAGGGCCAGGGCGATCATGCAGATGGTGATGGCGAAGAAGAACGAGAAGGTCAGGATCGAGCGGACGATTTCTTCGTCCAGGCGATGGCCGTTGTACTTCTGCTTGATCACCGCCCGGGGGTGGATCAACTGATTGAGGTTGGCCTTGAGCAGGATATAGGCAACCTGGAAGCGGAAAATCTTGATCCCGCCGGCAGTCGATCCCGAACAGCCGCCTACGAATCCCAGGTAGAAGAACAGCATCAGCGAGAAGTTGCCCCACAGGCTGTAGTCGCCCAGGGCAAACCCGGTGGTGGTGACCACCGACGTCACGTTCAGCGCTACGTGGCGCAGGGCATCCAGCCAGTGCAGGTCGGTGGTCCACCAGTACCAGGTGCCGAGCACCAGCCACGTCACCAGGAGCATGCCCAGCAAGCCCTGGACCTGCTGATCCTTGATCAGCGCCCGACGATTGCCCCGCAGGGTCGCCACATAGAGGGCGAAGGGCAGGCTGCCGAGGATCATCACCACCACCGCCACCCAGTGCACCGCCGGTTGTTGCCAGTGGGCCAGGGATTCGTCGGAGGTAGAGAAGCCACCGGTGGAGATCGCCGACATGGCGTGGTTGATGGCGTCGAAGATGTTCATCCCGGCCCACCAGAAGGCCAGGCTGCCGCAGATGGTGATGCCGACGTAGCTGGCGACAATCAGGCGCGCCACCATGTGCGAGCGCGGCATGACCTTTTCCGAGCGGTCCGAAGACTCGGTCTGGAACAGGCGCATGCCACCGATACGCAGCAACGGCAGGATCGCCACCGCCATGCCGATAAAGCCGATACCCCCCAGCCAGTGCAGCATCGAACGCCAGATCAGGATGCCAGGCGACATGCTGTCCAGGCCGCTGAGCACCGTGGCGCCGGTGGCGGTGATGCCGGACATGCTTTCAAAGAACGAGTCGGTGTAGCTGATGTGCTGGGTCAGCAGGAATGGCAGGGCGGCAAAGATGCACACCACCACCCAGCTGGAGACCGTCAGCAGGTACATGTCGCGGGGGCGCAGATGAATATGTTCGGGACGGCCGGGAATCACCAGGGCCAGGCCGGCGATGAAGGTGATCATGCTGGCCCAGAGGAAGGACGGCAGGTCGCCGGTGCGTTCGAAGATCACCAGTGTCGCCATCGGCACCACCATGGCGATCGCCAGGGTGATGAGGAAGATGCCGATGATGAAACCAATGATCCTTAAGGTCGGCAACGCCATGTGTTCCGCTCGGGCTGGTAGATGAAGGGCGCCCATTCTACCTGCGGGGCAGGGCATGTAAACCGGCACCCGGCCGGCAGATCCCGCTAGAATGGCCGGACATTTTTTTCAGGAGGTGGCCGATGGAGGCTCTCGACGCTTTGCTCAACCGTGTTTCCGTGCCGCGCCTGGTGGAGCCCGCGCCTAGCGCCGCGCAGCGCGAAGCCTTGTTCGCCGCCGCCCTGCGCGCGCCGGATCATGGTCAGTTGCGCCCCTGGCGGTTCCTTACCGTCGAAGGTGCGGCACGCGAGCAGTTGGGCGAGTTGCTGGTGGAGGCGGTACAGCTGCAGGGCGGCGAAGTGACCCAGGCGGCCCTGGACAAGGCCCGGGCCATGCCCCTGCGCGCACCACTGGTGGTTGTGGTGGTCGCCCGTTTGCAGGAGCACTTCAAGGTGCCCAGGAGCGAGCAGTTGCTGGCAGCGGGCTGCGCGGCCCACGGTATCCTGCTGGCGGCCTACGCCCAGGGGATCGGCGCGGTGTGGCGTACTGGCGAGTTGTCCTACTCGCCCCATGTAGCCAAGGGCCTGGGCCTGGAGGACGGCGAAGAGATCATTGCCTTCCTGTATCTTGGCACGCCGCTGAATGAGCCGCGGATCGCCCCCAAGGTCGATACCGCCGAGTTCGTCAGCGCCTGGACTGCCAAGGCCTGATTTTCCTCTTCTAACGCTGTGTACCTCGCGGGCAAGCCCGCTGTTGCCGGACCCGGCGGCAGCGGCTTGCCCGCATTGCGTTCAGGCCTGCACCACGGCGCCGGGGACCAGGGGCAGTTCCAGGGTGGCGATGAATCCGCCCTGAGGGTGGTTGGCCAGCAGCAGGCTGCCACCGTGACGCTCTGCGGCGCGGCGGGCGATGGCCAGCCCCAGGCCATGGCCCGGAGCGCTTTGCCCCGGGGCGCGGAAGAAGGGCTCTCCCAGCTGGCTCAAGTGCTCGGCTTCTACGCCGGGTCCATGATCGCGCACGCTGATCTGGATCTTCTCGCCCTGGCGTTGGGCCGTGACTTCGATCGCTTGCCCGGCGGGGTTGAAGCGCTGAGCGTTGCGCAGCAGGTTGTCCACTGCCCGCTCCAGCATGGTCGGCCAACCGCGCAGGTGCAGCTGTGGCGGGGCGGTTATCAGCACCGGCTGTTCCGGGCAGGTCAGTTGCGCGTCTTTCTGCACGGCGACCAGCAAGGCGTTAAGGTCCACTTCTTCGGCGCTGGCGTTGTCCGCATCGACCCGGGCCAACACCAGAATCTCGCTGATCAGCGCTTCCAGGCGGTCACATTCGCGGGTCAGCCGCGGCCAGAGCTTTTCCCGTTCTTCGGGGGCGGCCCGTTCCGCCAATGCCAGGGCGATGCGCAGGCGGGCCAGGGGCGAGCGCAGTTCGTGGGACACGTCCCGCAGCAGTTGGCGCTGGCTGCCGATCAGGCTCTGCAGGCGCGAGCCCATGCGGTTGAAGTCCCGGGCCAGTACACCGAATTCGTCGCGGCGGTTGGACAGGCGCGCCAGGCTGTTCTGCTGGTAGGTGGCCTGGCCCAGGTCGTGTACCGCGCCGCGCAGGCGGCTCAGGGGACGAGTGATGGACAGGGTGACCAGGAGGCTGAACAGGGTCAGCACCACCAGGGCGATGGCCAGGGCGCTGAGGGGCCAGGTCAGGCTGTCGCGGTGCCAGGCGTCCAGTTCCGGATGGGGGATGCGATAGATGAACAGGTAGGTGTCGCCGGTTTTCGGGCTGGTGTATTCCGCCGTCAGGCGGCGCCAGGGCAGGTGCCGGTCGTCATTGTTCTGCCGGGCTTCGAAGGCCGCGGCGCGGCGCGGGAAGGTGCCGCGAACCACTGGGTCGCCGCTCTCGTTGAGCACCTGGACATCGATGTGGTACTGGCGCTTGCGCTGCTGGAGGATGTCCTGGGCAGCGTCCTCGCCCTGGTTCTCGTAGGTCTGTGTCCATTCCTCGGTCAGGCTGTTGAGGCCGGGGTGACGGCTGAGGATCCAGGCATCCTGGTTGAGCATGTGCCCGAGCAGGATCGACAGCCCTGCAACCAGGGTGATGGCCAGCCAGAAGCTGGCCAGGATGCGCCAGAACAATGAACGCACAGGAACTCCTCGAACGCGAAAGCCCAGTGGGGGGAGGCCACTGGGCTGGGGGTGGACGCTAACGCATTATTGCGCTTTTTGCGGTTGCTGCGCTTTCCAGGCCTTGAACTCGGCCCATTCGGCGCGACGCTCCTCTTGTTTCTTGACGATGGCGTCAAACTCTTTCTGCTGCTCTGGCTTGAGCAGGGCGCGGATATCGGCCTGGGTTTTCTGGTGCTTGGCGGTCAGCTCATCCTTCATGGCTTTTTGGTCGGCCGGCGAGAGTTTCTCCAGGTACTTTTCCACCACGGCCTTGCGGTCGTGCATTTGCTCGCCCATCAGCTTGCCGATCTGCTGGCGCTGTTCACGGCTCAGGTCCAGTTGGCTGAAAGGGCCTTTGCCGCGCATGTGCTCGCTGTGCCGAGGGCCGTCCATGGGGCCCATCGGGCCGTGACCTTCCGGCATGGCCATGGCCACGGTTGGCAGGGCGGCGGCGAACATCAGAGCGATCAGGGTCTTGCGCATGGTGTATCTCCTTGTCTCATTCCCGGTAAGTTCCGGATGAGTTCAGGTTACCCAGATCAAGGTCAGCGGCAGTCAGCGGAGGGTAAAGCTTGGGTAAAGAAGGTATTTCACGGCCCTGACATATCTGCCAGGGCACATCGGGATCAGAGGCTGTAGTAGTAGCCGCGGCTGCGCAGGGCGACGATCCGTGGACGGCCGTCGGGGTGCGGGCCGATCTTCTTGCGCAGGTTGCTGACATGCATGTCCAGGCTGCGGTCATACAGGGTCAGCTTGCGGCCCAGGGCGATCTGCGCCAGTTCCTGCTTGTCCAGGGGCTCGCCCGGTTGCTTGAGCAGGGCTTCGAGCAGGCGGCTTTCGGAAACGGTCAGGGTAATGTCCTGCTCGTCGATGTTGACCACACCGCGCAGCGGGCTGAAGCACAGGTCGCCCAGTTCCATCTGGCTGGAGGCCGCCACCGGATGGCTGCGGCGCAGTACGGCACGCAGGCGGGCGGTGAGTTCACGGGGGTCGCAGGGCTTGGCCAGGTAATCGTCGGCACCCAGTTCCAGGCCGAGGATGCGGTCCAGGGGTTCGCCACGGGCCGAGAGCATCAGCACCGGCAGGTCGGGGTGCTCATTGCGCAGTTGCTTGAGCAGCTCCAGGCCGCTGCCGTCGGGCAGCATCACGTCCAGTACCACCGCTGACGGCGCCGTTTCGGCCAGGGCGCGACGGGCGCTCAGGCCATCGTGGCAGGCCCGCACCAGAAAACCTTCCTGGCTCAGCCAGCTGCTCAGGAGCTCGCACAGCTCCTGGTCATCATCAATCAGTAACAGGTCGCTCATGAATCTCTCAATTTAGCCATTGTCGACGCTTGCGATGCCCGCCACTGGCGAAGATCCCGCAGAGCAGGGCCAGCAGGGCCACGCCGCCGCCGGTGACGAACCACTGCTGTTGATCGGTCAACAGGCGGGGTACCGGGTTGGCCTGGGCCTCTTTGAGCTGCAGCTTGAGGCGCTGGTTCTCCTGGCGCAAGCGGGTCAGTTGGGGGCTTTCCCGTTCGGCATCGGTATTTTGCAATTGTTTGCTCAGTTCATCGCGCAGGCGCTCGCTTTCTTTCAAGCGTTGCTGCAACTCGGTGATCTGACTGCCGGCGCTCAGGGACAGCGGCGTGGAATGGCCGGTGTCCTGGGTTTCCTCGGCAAGGGCTGGAGCCCCGATCGACAACATGACCAACAGCAGGCACAGCGGACCTTGGCGCATCGAAACTCCTGATTCCAATCGAGTGTTGGGCAGGTTGTCGGCAGTCAAACGAGAATAATGAGCGATTGAGCGCGCGATGAACCGCGAAGGTTCATCGCACCCGGGAGGATTTACGGCATCGATTGCTTGAACGGCTTGACCAGTACATGGGCGTAGACGCCGCAGGTCACGAACGGGTCGGCGTCGGCCCAGGCCTGGGCGGCGCTCAGGGAGTCGAACTCGGCGACGATCAGGCTGCCGCTGAAACCGGCCGCGCCCGGGTCATTGCTGTCGATCGCCGGGTGCGGGCCGGCGAGTACCACGCGCCCCTGATCCTTGAGCACTTGCAGCCGCTCCAGGTGCGCCGGCCGGTTGACCAGGCGTTTTTCCAGGGAGTTGGCGACGTCTGTGGCAATGATTGCGTAAAGCATGTCAGTCCTCGGTTTTCGGGGTGGTGGGATCGGCGTCATGCAGGTGGCGCGAGAGGTAGATACCCTGGCCCACCAGGAACAATACGGTCATGCCCAGGCTGCCGAAGACTTTGAAGTCGACCCAGATGCTCTGGAAGGTGAAGGCGACAAACAGGTTGGCGGCGCCGCAGAACAGGAAGAAGGCGATCCAGGCGATGTTCAAGCGGGTCCATACCGGGTCTGGCAACGTCAGGGCGTGGCCCATGATGCGCTTGATCAGCAGGCGGTCGCCGACGAAGTGGCTGCCGATGAAGGCCAGGGCGAACAGCCAGTTGACCACCGGAGCTTTCCATTTAAGGAAGGTTTCGCTGTGGAAGGCCAGGGTCAGGCTGCCGAAGACCAGGCAGGCGATCAGGGTCAGCCACTGGCTTTTTTCCAGCTTGCGCTGGGAGATGAACAGGGCGCCATACACCACCAGGGAACTGATGATCAGCACCGCTGTGGCGCTGTAGATGCCGCCCAAGGTGACTTCGTGACCGGCAAGGTCGACGACGCGGGGATCAATTTTATAGACGATGAAAAACAGGAACAGCGGGATGAAGTCGATGAATTGTTTCACAGTGGCAGCCAGAAGCAGGATGTCCCGGCATAATAACAAACATCCTTGGTAGCGAAAGCGCCAGCTGACTTGAGGTTTTATCGTCCTGTGAATGTTGATTTGCACTGCCATAGCACGGCCTCCGACGGCGCCCTGGCGCCCGCGGTTCTGGTTGCGCGTGCGTACGAGAGAGGCGTGCGAATCCTGTCCCTGACCGACCACGACACCCTCGAGGGGCTGGACGAAGCGCGCCAGGCGGCGCAGCAACTGGGTATGCAGCTGGTCAATGGCGTCGAGCTTTCCTGCACCTGGGGCGGCGCCACTATCCATGTGCTGGGCTACGGCTTCGATACCCAGGCCCCGGCTTTGGTGCAAGCCATCGAAAAACTCCACGAAGGCCGCTGGCTGCGTTCGGAGGAGATCAGCCGCAAGCTGGCCCTCAAGGGCATGCCGGGAGCGCTGGAAGGCGCCCGGGCGATCCAGCAGGAACTGGGGGACAGCGGCAATGCACCGGCGCGGCCGCACTTTGCCGACTACCTGGTGCGTGCCGGTTTCGTGAAGGATCGCGCCGAGGCGTTTCGCAAATGGCTGGGGGCCGGCAAGCTGGGGGACGTCAAGCAGCACTGGCCGACCCTGGAAGAAACCGTCGGCACACTGCGGGCCGCGGGGGCCTGGGTCAGCCTGGCCCATCCCTGGCATTACGATTTCACCCGCAGCAAGCGTCGCCGCTTGATTGCCGACTATATTCAAGCCGGTGGTCATGCTATCGAAGTGGTCAATGGCCACCAACCTGCAGAGCAAGTGGGCAGTTTGGCTATCCTTGCTCGTGAATTCGGACTGCTGGTCAGCGCTGGCAGTGACTTTCATGGCCCTGGAGGCTGGTCCGAGATTGGTGAGTATCGCCCGGTCCCGGAAGACCTGCCGCCCCTTTGGTGTCGGTTCAAACATGAGCCAATTATTGCCGCCTGAACAGGTAGAGACAGTGAGTCAATTTTTCCAGATCCACCCGGAAAACCCCCAGCCACGCCTGATCAAACAGGCCGTCGAGATCATTCGCAGCGGCGGTGTGGTGATCTATCCCACGGATTCGTCCTACGCCGTCGCCTGCCAGATGGGCGACAAGGGCGCAATCGAACGGGTTCGACGCCTGCGCCAGCTGGACGACAAGCACAACTTCGCGCTGATCTGCAGCGACCTTTCGCAGTTGGGCCTGTTCGCCAAGATCGACACGGGCACTTTCCGTCTGCTCAAGGCCCATGTGCCGGGGCCCTACACCTTCATTCTCAACGCCACCCGGGAAGTGCCGCGCCTGCTGCTGCACCCCAAGCGCCGGACCATCGGCCTGCGGGTGCCGAGCAACCCGATCGCCCTGGCGCTGCTGGCCGAGCTGGGCGAGCCGCTGATGAGCGTCAGCCTGATCATGCCCGGTGATACCGAGGCCCTGAGCGACCCCTACGAGATGCGCCAGTTGCTGGAGCACCAGGTGGACCTGATCATCGATGGCGGTTTCGGCAGCACCGAGTCGTCCACGGTGATCAATCTCGCCGACGGCGAGCCGGAAGTGATCCGCGTCGGTTGCGGCGACCCCGCGCCGTTCATGGCCGAGGCCTAGATGTCCGCAGTGGAAACCGTCGACGACCAGGCCGGCGCCCAGCAGGAGCTGCCCTTCGCCATGGTCTACGGCCAGGCGGTCATGGAAATGCCCCTGGACCTGTACATCCCCCCGGATGCCCTGGAAGTCTTTCTCGAAGCCTTCGAAGGCCCGCTGGACCTGCTGCTATACCTGATCCGCAAGCAGAACATCAACATCCTCGACATCCCGGTGGCGGAGATCACCCGCCAGTACATGGGTTATGTGGAGCTGATGCAGTCGGTGCGCCTGGAACTGGCCGCCGAGTACCTGGTGATGGCGGCAATGCTTGCCGAGATCAAGTCGCGCATGCTCCTGCCGCGCTCAGCCGAGGTCGAGGAAGAAGAGGACGATCCGCGGGCCGAACTGATCCGCCGCCTGCAGGAATACGAGCGCTTCAAGGCGGCCGCCGAGGGCATCGACGGCCTGAGCCGGGTCGGTCGCGATGTGCTGGTGCCCAAACTCGACGCCCCGGAGGCCCGGGCGCGCAAGCTGCTGCCGGATGTGGCCCTGGAAGAGTTGCTGATGTCCATGGCCGAGGTGCTGCGCCGTGGCGACATGTTCGAAAGCCATCAGGTGAGCCGCGAGGCGCTGTCCACCCGCGAGCGCATGAGCGATGTGCTGGAACGGCTCAAGGGCGGCGGTTTCGTGCCCTTTGTCGAGCTGTTCACCGCCGAGGAAGGGCGCCTGGGAGTGGTGGTGACCTTCATGGCGATCCTCGAACTGGTCAAGGAATCCCTGGTCGAGCTGGTGCAGAATGAGCCCTTTGCGGCCATCCACGTACGGGCGCGAGCCGAATAACGAGCTTAAATCATGAATTTGAATGAACCCCGCGAGCTGGCGCCCCTGCTCGAAGCCTTTCTGTTGGCCTCGGGAAAACCCCAGTCCCTGGAACGCCTGTTCGAGCTCTTCGAAGAAGCCGAGCGGCCGGACCCGGCGGTCTTCAAGAAAGCCCTGGCCCTGCTCGGCAAGTCCTGCGAAGGGCGGGCCTTCGAGCTCAAGGAAGTGGCCTCCGGCTATCGCCTGCAGATCCGCGAGAAGTTCGCGCCCTGGGTCGGCCGCCTGTGGGAAGAGCGCCCCCAGCGTTACTCGCGCGCCATGCTGGAAACCATGGCCCTGATCGCCTATCGCCAACCCATCACCCGGGGCGAGATCGAGGACGTGCGTGGCGTGGCGGTCAACAGCCATATCGTCAAGACCTTGCTGGAACGTGAGTGGATCCGCGTGGTGGGGTATCGCGACGTACCGGGCAAGCCGGCGATGTTCGCCACCACCAAGGCGTTTCTCGATCACTTCAACCTGAAGAACCTCGACGACCTGCCGCCTTTGGCGGAACTGCGGGAGATCGAGGCCGAGCCGGTACTGGAATTCGACGACGCGCCGGTGCCCGAGCACCTGCAACAACTGGCCGATGCCAGCGCCGAGCCGGAGGAACCCAAGGAAGAAACCAGCTTCCATACCCTGCTGCTGGAGCTGGATTCCATGGAGGAGGGGATCAAGACCGACTTCGAAGACTTGCACCGTGATGGTGTGGTGGAAACGGAGCAGGGAGGGGTACAAGAGCCGGTGCCGGATCTCCCGCAGGAGGAGGCCCGGATCGAATCTGAGGTCCTCGCCGATGAGCCCGATGAATTCCCGGTCGAACCCGAGGGCCAGCCGCCGGTCGAAGCAGAGGATGATGTGCTGGGCGTGGCCGAGGCCCGGGCCAAGTTGCTCGCCGCAGTAGCCGCACTGGAGCCTGCTACGCCGCAGTTGAGCGAGGAAGAGGCCGAAGCCCAGGCCCTGGCCGAAGCCATCGAAAACGAACGCCGCCTGCTGGACGATTGACCTTGTAGTCGCTGGCCGGCTCGGCGCATGGCTGGCGGTTTTTTTCGCCGGCAAGCCGGCTCCTACAGAGGTGATGGATGAGTTCTGCCAAGGATCCCTGCATCAGCGTGTGCAAGTTCAGCGATGACATCTGCATCGGCTGCGGGCGCAGCAAGCGTGAGATCAAGGCCTGGAAGAAGCTCGACAAGGCCGAGCGCCGTCAAGTGCTGGCTGAAGCCGCCATGCGCCTGCTGCAATTGCGCGCCACCGGCCGGCGGAAAAAGTCCTGAGGGACGACTTATCAACTAGTCTGTGATGCGCAACCGCCGCCATGAGCGTATGATTCGCGACCCTTTGGCGATCCCTTCGCCACAGACCCTGTTTTCCACTCTTCAGGCCGCTCAAGCCTGAAGCGACACACCGGGAGGTGCCCAGATGAGCGATACCGATCAGAACGACCAGGAAATCCGTCCAGCCGGCGAAAAACTGCAGAAAGTCCTCGCCCGCATCGGCGTCGGCTCGCGCCGCGATGTCGAGTCCTGGATCAGCCAGGGCCGGATCAAGGTCAACGGCAAAGAGGCCACCCTGGGCCTGCGCGTCGACCTGCATGACGCCATTTCCATCGATGGCAAGGTGATCAAGCGCGAAGAGGCCGCCGAATCGGTGCGCCGCGTGATCATGTACAACAAGCCCGACGGCGAGATCTGCACCCGCGACGACCCGGAAGGCCGCCCGACCGTGTTCGACAAGTTGCCGCGTCCGCGCGAAGGCCGCTGGATCAACATTGGCCGCCTGGACATCAACACCACCGGTCTTTTGATGTTCACCACCGACGGTGAGTTGGCCAACCGCCTGATGCACCCTTCCTACGAGATGGACCGTGAGTACGCGGTGCGTGTGCGTGGCGAGGTCGACGACGAGATGATCGAGCGCCTCAAGGCCGGCGTCATGCTCGAAGACGGCCCGGCCAAGTTCACTGACATTCAGCAGGCGCCCGGTGGCGAAGGTTTCAACCACTGGTACCACTGCGTGGTGATGGAAGGTCGCAACCGTGAAGTGCGCCGCTTGTGGGAATCCCAGGGCCTGGTGGTCAGCCGCCTGAAGCGCGTGCGCTTCGGTCCGGTGTTCCTCAACTCCGACCTGCCCATGGGCCGCTGGCGCGAAATGAGCCAGTACGAAGTCGATGTGCTCAGCGCCGAAGTCGGCCTGACGCCGGTGGCCATGCCGCAGCTCAATGCCAAGTCCAAGGACAAGCTGGAGCGCATGCAGCGCAAATCCTCGCGTCCGGTGGGCAAGAGCGAGCGCGTGCGCACCCTGCGTCCGGCCAATGGCAGCGCGGCCACCCCGCGTGTTTCCCGCGAGCCGCAGATCGAAGGCGAGCGTCCTGGCCGCAAGCCGGCTGCCCGTCCGGATGGCGAGCGTGGCTCCCGTGCTCCGCGTCCGGCTACTGGCCGCGGCACTCCGGTGGCCGACCGCCCGGCGGACACCAAGCGTCCGGCCAAGCCGGCGCCCAAGTCCAAGCGCCCAAGCCTGGTGCTGGACAAGGACGCCCCGTCCGGCAAGCGCCGTGGCGCCCCGGCCGGTTCCGGCCAGCGTCCCGGTTTTGGTCGCCGCAAGCCGGAGTGATTCCCGGCCTGCCGACAAAAACGCCAACCTCCGGGTTGGCGTTTTTTTTGCCTGCAACTGCGTAGAAGCCGGCTTGCCGGCGAACCGGGCCGCCCGGCTTGCGCAGGCTGATAGCGGCCTTCGCTTGCCAGCTCCTACGCTAGAAGGCGAACTGGCCGTCGAACACAGGCTTGTTATCCACCGCCAGCACTCCGGAACTGAAGATCAGGTCCAGGTGATGGCTGCCTTTGGCGCCGCCCCCCAGGCCCAGGTGCAGGCCGCAATGGCGCTCTTCGAAGCCGGAGTTGCGCCCGTAGAGGGACCTGATGCCCTCGTTGGTGCCGATTCCCAGTTCCTCTATGCGCCGGTTGGACGGGTTGGCATCCAGGTACTTGTTGAAGTCATTGGCCAGCCCTGGCACCTCGGTGGCCACCCGGCTGATGCTGGAGTTCTCGATCCACAGTTCCAGCGGTGCTTTCAGTATCCCGTACTTGCGGGCGAAAGGGATGGTGCTGAGGAAGGTGCCGAGAAACTTCACATGGCCGTTGATGGCATCGCTGTGGGTGGCGATTTCCCCCGGTGCCAGGTCGTAGTTGCCGACGCCGTTGATGTCGGTCCATTTCTTCACGCTGTTCAAGGGCGCTTCGAAATATGAGCCCTGAAGGTCGCTGAAGCTCAGGGTGGTGGCCTGGGACAGGCGGCGGATCAGAGTGGCGTTGAGGTCGGCAATGCGTTGCGGCTCGACGCTGAAGGTGTCGTAGAAGTACTCGCCGTAATCCTTGAACAGCAGGGATTTCTTCCAGTGCTCGGCCATCAGCCCATGCAGTGGCCGCAGGAACTCCGGGCCGTCGGGGCGTGGCTGGGGCAGGGTCGAGGAGTCGTAGAAGAAGATGTACAGGTCACAGTCGATGATGGCCTGGGCAAGGGTCGCCGCCGGCTCCTGGTCCAGGCGCAGGGCGCTGACTGTCAGTGGGGTGGCCTGGCGCGACTGTTCGAGGATGGCGCTGACCATGGCCTGGTACTCGGCGGTGTGGCCGATCACCACCCTGGAGGGCTGGGCGCCGCTCAAGGCCGGATGCCGCTCGAGGTAGTACAGGAAATGGCGGATGGCGCGGGTCTGGTCCATAAAACCTCCCTGGAGGACAAAGGTGACCGGCGCAGGCACCAGGCCTGCACCGGTCCGGGCGCCTTACATCGGCCACATGGCAGTGCCGAATGGCACCACCGCGTCAGCCTGCATCATTTCCACTGCTGCTTCATGGGTGGCGGCTTCGAACCAGTCGTCCAGTTGCAGTTCGGTTTCCAGGTCTTGTTCCAGTGCTTGCATGGTGTCTCTCCTAGATACAGTGCGTGTAAGCAGTCCATTGGCGGAGCAGTTGAACAGCGGAGAACGGGAAGGTTGCTGGGCCGCTCATCCACTCCCGGAACTTGTCGGCTGGCTGAGCCGGCAAGTGGCTGGAAACCTAGTCCAGGGCATTTTGAAGTGCAAAAAAATAATTAGATTATTTTCTGCTGAACTTTATTTTCTATTTTTAGGTGAAATATTTATTCCCAGAAAACAAAAAGCTAAGGCTTTTCCGCTTGTCGGGCGGCGTGGGTGTCAATTTGCAGTCGGTTCGCCAGTTGATCTGGTTTGGCAATTTATCGTTACGCCTCGTAAAGAAAAAATTACGAAATGCGCCGTGATCCGCCTGTAATCCGCGGCGATGGATGTGCTGTAAGGAAAAGCTGCCGGCAGTTGTTCGGGAAAGCCGCCGCCGAGGCTCTAGCCCGCTTGTTCCGGGGCGCCAAGGCAGGTGAGATGCACATCTGCCTGCGTACAGGTGCATAACAAGAAGGAGGCGCAATGAACGCCGTAACCGATTTTCACCCACACCCTTCGATGGGCGATGGCCTTCGCTCATTCATCGACGATCCCACTCGGTCCGTCCACTTTCGCGCCGCCGATGCCGAGCATCGGGCTGGCCCCGCAGGATTCCGGTTACCGGCACGCTGAGAAAGCGGTGTCTGGCGGCAGGGAGTCAGGGGTGTACAATGCGCGGCGTTTTAACTGTGACCCAACTGCGTACCCGCGCATTTTGCGCCTGAAACGTGCTTTCCAGACCGCTTGCGAGGCGCTGAAGAGCTCGCTGCAAGGCCAATAAACTCAAGGTTATCCACCTTGTTCACTCCGCCGCGTCACGAGCGTGGTGGGTTCGATTTCGTCACAGATAAAAACAAACAGGTGACGCATGACCGTTAAAAGAACGCTGAACTTCTGGTGCCTGCGCTGGGGTTTGATCCGCGCCGCTTAAGCCTTTACCGGGCGGCAACGTCTGACACACATTACCTTGCGTGAGAGCCTTTTCATGAGTGGACAAAACTCGCATTCGGGCGAGCTGAAACGCGGCCTGAAGAATCGCCATATTCAACTGATCGCCCTGGGCGGCGCGATTGGTACCGGTTTGTTCCTGGGGTCGGCCGGGGTGCTCAAGTCCGCCGGCCCGTCGATGATCCTCGGTTATGCCATCTGCGGTTTCATCGCTTTCATGATCATGCGCCAGCTCGGCGAGATGATCGTCGAGGAGCCGGTGGCCGGCTCCTTCAGCCACTTTGCCCATAAATACTGGGGCGGCTTTGCCGGTTTCCTCTCGGGCTGGAACTGCTGGATCCTCTATATCCTGGTGGGCATGTCGGAGCTGACCGCGGTCGGCAAGTATGTGCACTACTGGTGGCCGGACGTCCCGACCTGGGCCTCGGCAGCCGTGTTCTTCGTCATGATCAACGCCATCAACCTGGCCAACGTCAAGGTCTTCGGCGAGGCCGAGTTCTGGTTCGCCATCATCAAGGTGGTCGCCATCGTCGGCATGATCGCCCTGGGCAGCTACCTGCTGGTCAGTGGCCACGGCGGCCCGCAGGCCTCGGTGAGCAACCTGTGGTCCCACGGCGGCTTCTTCCCCAATGGGGTCAGCGGCCTGGTGATGGCCATGGCAATCATCATGTTCTCCTTCGGCGGCCTGGAAATGCTCGGTTTCACTGCAGCGGAAGCCGACAAGCCGAAGACCGTGATCCCCAAGGCGATCAACCAGGTGATCTATCGCATCCTGATTTTCTACATCGGCGCCCTGGTGGTGCTGCTGTCGCTGACGCCGTGGGACACCCTGCTGGTGACCCTGAACGCTTCCGGCGATGCCTACAGCGGCAGCCCGTTCGTCCAGGTGTTCTCGATGCTGGGCAGCAACACCGCGGCGCACATCCTCAACTTCGTGGTCCTGACCGCGGCGCTGTCGGTGTACAACAGCGGCACCTATTGCAACAGCCGCATGCTCCTGGGCATGGCCGAGCAGGGCGATGCGCCCAAGGCCCTGGCCAAGATCGACAAGCGCGGCGTGCCGGTGATGTCGATCCTCGCTTCGGCGCTGGTGACCTTCGTCGCCGTGGTGCTCAACTACCTGATTCCGCAGCACGCCCTGGAGCTGCTGATGTCCCTGGTGGTGGCGACCCTGGTGATCAACTGGGCGATGATCAGCTACTCGCACTTCAAGTTCCGCCAGCACATGGAGCGTACCGGCCAGACCTCGCTGTTCAAGGCGCTGTGGTACCCCTACGGCAACTACGTCTGCCTGGCGTTCGTGGTGTTCATCCTGGGCATCATGCTGATGATTCCGGGCATCCAGATCTCGGTGTACGCGATCCCGGTGTGGGTGGTGTTCATGTGGGTCTGCTACTGCATCAAGAACAAGCGCAGTGCCCAGCACGCGCTGCAGGCAGCCAGTGCTTCGCTGAAGTAAGCGCGGCCCTGGCAACGACTAACCCGGCTCCGGCCGGGTTTTTCATGGCCGTGATTTTTGTCGGGGAGCTGAGATCGCTTTCGCGGGCAAGCCGGCTCCTACGGTGTGCCTGCCCGCTGTAGGGGGCTGGCTTGCCAGCGAAGAGGCCCGCAAGAGCGTGGGGAATGGGGGTATCCTATGCGCCCTGAAGACGGATTCCTGTTCCATGCTGGTGATTTCCAACAACGTGCATCTGCCGGATGCCGAGATCGAGCTGACCGCCATCCGTGCCCAGGGCGCCGGTGGGCAGAACGTCAACAAGGTGTCCAGCGCGGTGCACCTGCGCTTCGACATTCCGGCTTCGTCCCTGCCTCCGTTCTACAAGGAGCGCCTGCTGGCGTTGCGCGACAGCCGCATCACCAGTGACGGCGTGATCATTCTCAAGGCCCAGCAGTACCGCACCCAGGAGCAGAACCGCGCCGATGCCCTGGAGCGCCTCACCGAGCTGATTCTCAGCGCCATCAAGGTGGAGAAGAAGCGCCGCCCGACCAAGCCGACCCTGGGTTCGAAGAAGCGCCGCCTGGAGACCAAGGCCAAGCGCGGCAGCATCAAGGCCGGGCGCGGCAAAGTGGACTTCTAGCGCGCCTCGCGTTCCTGGCGCAGCTTGGGCGCCTGGTGGTACAGGTACAGGCTCAGCACCAGGCCGGTGCAGGCAGCGATGGCGGCGAACAGGAAGATCGAGGCAAAGCCGAAACCGGCAGCAATCGCCCCCGCCAGCGGGCCGGTGATGCCCAGCGACAGGTCGATGAACAGCGAGTAGGCTCCCACTGCCGCGCCGCGGCTGGAGGCTGGCACCAGGTTCACCGCTTCCACCCCCAGGGCCGGGAATACCAGGGAGAAGCCGAAGCCGCTCAGGGCTGCGCCGGCCAGGGCCCAATTGGCATCCGGGGCCAGCCACAGCAGCAACAGGCCGAGGGTTTCCACCGACAGGCAGGCAATCGCCACGCGAAAGCCGCCGAGGCGGTTGATCAGGTTGCCGAACAGCAGTCGCGCGCCGATGAAGCTGGCACCGAACAGGCTCAGGCACAGTACGGCGTTGTCCCAGTGTCGGGTGGCGTAGTACAGGGTGATGAAGGTGGCGATGGTGCCAAAGCCGATGGAGCCCAGGGCCAGGCCGCAGCCGTGGGGAAACACCTTGCCCAGCACGTGGATGAACGGCAAGCGCTCGCCGGCAACGATCGGCGCGGCGAGTTTCGGCCAGGCCAGCAGCAGGCCGAGCAGCGCCAGCAGGATGATGCTCGCTCCCATGCTCCACAGCCCCAGCCGGCTTACCAGCCACACCCCCAGCGGCGCGCCAATGGCCAGGGCGCCGTAGCTGGCGATGCCGTTCCAGGAAATCACCTTGGCGGTATTCTGCGCCCCGACCCGGCCGATGCCCCAGCCGATGGAACCCGAGCCCACCAGGCTTTCCGCGCTGCCCAGGACCAGGCGGCCGATCAGCAGGCTGATCAGGCTCAGGGTCGGCAGGTTGTGCAGCCAGGCCGAAAGCAGCATGAACACCCCGCTCAAGCCGCAGCCGGCCAGGCCGTACATCACCGCGCGCTTGCTGCCCAGATTGTCGATGATGCGCCCGGCATAGGGCCGGCTGAGCAGGGTGGCCAGGTATTGCACGCTGATCACCAGGCCGGCGATCACCGCGCCAAAGCCCAGCTCGCTGTGCACGTAGCCCGGCAATACTGCCAGCGGAATGCCGATATTCAGGTAGCCGATAAAGGTGAACAGGACGATGGAGACGACGTGCAGCGTGACCGTCAAGGGGCGCTGGGTATCTGGCATGGGAAGGGGACCACTGCGACAGCTCAATAGATAGGCTGCTTATGATACCGATGTGCAGGGAGGGGTTGTGGGGGAAATCGACGTGTTGTTCAGGTTTTTACCTGGCCGGAGTCGGTTCAGGCGTCATTGTTGCCCAGCAACCGGGTGGTGACCAAGGCGGCCAGGGCATTTTCCTGGGTGCCGAAGCGGGCCAGCAGGGCGGCCTGTTTTTCATCGCTGAGGCGATTCCACACGTCGATCATCTGTTCGGCAGTGCCGATCAGCACGCTGGCTTGGGTTTCGCTGAAGGATTCGGTCATGGTGCGGCGGGGCTCGGGAGGAGGGTTTCAGGCGGTGTGGAAAGCGCTTGAGTAGCGCTTTCCACACGGTCTGGTTACAGCTTTCAGTCTTCGCTGTCGGCCTTGCGGCTGTCGGCGGCTTCTTGCACTACAGGCTTGTCGGCACTGGCTTGTGGCGGAGTTGTCTGCTCAGTTTCGTGCAGGCTTGGGAAGGGGAGATTCGGGATCTCATGCATGTCGTTGCTCCTCGCAAAGTCTGTTTTTTAAATCGCTGGGTAGATCCGCGCTTTTAAAAAGCTTGGGCAGGATACAGCACTGGAAATGACAAAAAGATTTTTATCGCGCTTTTTGGGATGAAAGGGATTTCATCGAGTGGTGCGGCTTGCCGTCACAGGCAGCCAGAGGGCTGCCTGTGACGGTGCGCAAGTTGCTATACGACCCGGGCGATGGCTTCAGCCAGCAAGTCCAGGCGGCTGGCGTCGATCCCGGCCACGTTGGCGCGGCCGGAGCTGACCATGTACACGCTGTGGTGGTCACGCAGTTCCTGGACCTGGGCAGGGCTCAGGCCGGTGTAGGAGAACATTCCCCGTTGCACGCCGATATGCGCGAAACGTTCGGCCAGGCCGTAAGGCTGCAAGGCCTCCAGCAGGCCGGCGCGCAGTTGCGCGATCCGCAGGCGCATGGTTTCCACTTCGTCGGCCCAGAGGCTTTTCAGCTCCGGGTCGCCGAGGATGGTGGCGACCACCGCCGCGCCGTGATCCGGTGGCGTGGACCACAGGTTACGGGCGATATGGGCCAGTTGGCTGCGCACATCGAGCAGTTTCTCGGCGTCCTGGGTGCAGACGATCAAAGCGCCGGTCCGGTCGCGGTACAGGCCGAAGTTCTTCGAGCAGGAGCTGGTGATCAGCACTTCCGGCAGTTCGGCGGCGAACAGCCGCACTGCCCAGGCATCCTGCTCCAGGCCGTCGCCGAAGCCCTGGTAGGCGAAGTCGATCAGCGGCAGCAGCTTGCGGCTGCGTACCACGTCCAGCACGCGTTGCCAGTCGGCGTGGCCGAGGTCGAAGCCGGTGGGGTTGTGGCAGCAGGCGTGCAGCAGCACCACGTCGCCCTCGGGCACCTGGTTCAGGGTCGCCAGCATGGCCTCGACGTCCAGGCGGTTGTCGCTGCCCACATAGGGGTAGTGACTGACCTTGACCCCGGCCGCGGCAAAGATGGTCTCGTGGATCGGCCAGGTCGGGTTGCTCAGCCACACGCCACGGCCCGGCAGGCAGTGGGCGATGAAGTCGGCACTCAGGCGCAGGGCGCCAGTGCCGCCCGGGGTTTGCGTGGCGCCCGCACGCTGGGTGGCGATCAGTTTCGAATCGCTGCCCAGTACCAGTTCATTGATCACCTTGCCGAAGGCCGCGTCGCCATGGCCGCCGATGTAGATCTTGGTGTCCTGGCTGTCCACTAGGCGCTGTTCGGCCAGCTTCACCGAGCGCGGGATCGGCGTCAGGCCCTGGGAGTCCTTGTAGACCCCCACGCCGAGGTCGAACTTGCGCGGGTTGGGATCGTTGGCGTAGGCCCCCATCAGGCCGAGAATCGGGTCGCCGGGAACCCGGCCGATGGCGTCGAAGTGCATTACTTGCGTCCTTCTGCGGTCTTGGCCACTTCATCGGTGCGGGCTGCCATGATGAAGTCGTTGCGGTGCAGGCCCTTGATCGAGTGGCTCCACCAGGTCACGGTGACCTTGCCCCACTCGGTGAGCAGGCCCGGGTGGTGGCCTTCGGCCTCGGAGATCTCGCCCATGGCGTTGGTGAAGGCCAGGGCAAATTTGAAGTTCTTGAACAGGAAGACTTTTTCCAGCTGCATCACGCCATCGCGAACTTCGATGTTCCAGTCAGGGATCTGCTTGATCAGTACCGGCAGTTCTTCGTCGCTGACTTGAGGAGCATCGGCACGGCAGGCTTCGCAATGGGCTTGGTTCAGAGCGGTCATGGTGGGTTCCCAGGATTCAATTCTTGTTGGAAGTTACTATCTTTCGCAGCGGCTCGCGAGTGCGGGCCGCTCAGGCCGCCTTGGGTTTTGGCGGAAACTTGGGGGCGTGCAGGCCCAGCTGCATGCCTTGGTGGACCAGGGCCATGATGTCTTCGTGGGCCAGGTCGAACAGGCGCTTGAGGTTGGGCAGGGTGAAATAGATCGGCTGCAGGATGTCGATGCGATACGGCGTGCGCATGGCTTCCAGCGGGTCGAAGGCCTGGTGTTCCGGCTCTTCGGACAAGCTGTACACGGTCTCCTTGGGCGAGGACAGGATGCCGCCGCCATAGATGCGCCGCCCGGCCGGGGTGTCCACCAGGCCGAACTCGATGGTCATCCAGTACAGGCGCGCAAGGTACACCCGCTCTTCCTTGGTGGCTTGTAGGCCGAGCTTGCCGTAGGTGTGGGTGAATTCGGCGAACCAGGGGTTGGTCAGCAGCGGGCAGTGGCCAAAGATCTCGTGGAAGATGTCCGGCTCTTGCAGGTAGTCGAGTTCTTCGCGGGTGCGAATGAAGGTCGCCACGGGAAAGCGCTTGCTGGCCAGCAGTTCGAAGAAAGTCTGGAAGGGGATCAGCGCTGGTACCCGGGCCACTTGCCAGCCGGTGGTTTCACCCAGGACCTTGTTGATTTCGCCCAGTTGCGGAATACGGTCGTGGGGCAAGCCGAGCTTGTCGATGCCGTCCAGGTATTCCTGGCACGCACGACCCTCGATCACTTTCAACTGGCGTGTGATCAGGGTGTTCCACACCGCGTGCTCTTCGGGTGGATAGTCGATAAAACCTTGCGCGTCGGGCTCGCGGGCCACGTACTGCGTCTGCTTCATGCTGCTCTCCTGCCAGGGGATGCGTTCTTGTTATGTGTGACCCCAGTGATACCCGAGGGTGCGACGCTTTGCAGCAGGTGGCCGGTGCGGTTGGAGGGCTGTTGCGCATCAATTTGTAAAGTAAACGTTACGAATCTGGCGGAGTCTCCACCCTGTGGTGGGTTTTCAGGTTTGAAAAAGCGGTTTGCTGTCACATAATCTTGACGACTATCTGCGCCATCCTGCAGAAAGTTTGTAAAGCCCGATGCCATAAGCGTCGGTTTTCGGCGCTTATGCCTTTCACTGTCAGTCCCAGGGCCTTCCTTCTATGCGTATCAAAGTTCACTGCCAGAATCGCATCGGCATCCTGCGCGACATTCTCAACCTGCTGGTGGAATACGGGATCAACGTGGCCCGTGGCGAGGTGGGGGGCGAGCATGGCAATGCCATCTATCTGCACTGCCCGAACCTGATCAACCTGCAATTCCAGGCGCTGCGCCCCAAGTTCGAGTCCATCGCCGGGGTGTTTGGCGTCAAGCGAGTCGGGTTGATGCCCAGCGAGCGCCGGCACATGGAGCTCAATGCGCTGTTGGGGGCTCTGGAGTTCCCGGTGCTGTCCATCGACATGGGCGGCTCCATCGTGGCGGCGAACCGGGCCGCAGCGCAGTTGCTCGGGGTGCGGGTGGACGAGGTGCCGGGCATTCCCCTGTCGCGCTACGCCGAAGACTTCGACCTGCCGGAACTGGTGCGGGCCAACCAGTCGCGGATCAACGGGTTGCGAGTCAAGGTCAGGGGCGATGTGTTCCTGGCGGACATCGCGCCGCTGCAATCGGAACATGACGACAGCGAAGCCATGGCCGGCGCGGTATTGACCTTGCACCGGGCGGATCGCGTTGGCGAGCGCATCTACAACGTGCGCAAGCAGGAGCTGCGGGGCTTCGACAGCATCTTCCAGAGTTCGAAGGTCATGGCGGCGGTGGTGCGTGAGGCTCGGCGCATGGCGCCGCTGGATGCGCCGCTTTTGATCGAGGGCGAGACCGGGACCGGCAAGGAGCTGCTGGCCCGTGCCTGTCACCTGGCCAGCCCGCGCGGGCAGTCGCCGCTGATGGCCCTGAACTGCGCCGGGTTGCCGGAGTCCATGGCCGAGACCGAGCTGTTCGGCTACGGCCCCGGCGCCTTCGAGGGGGCTCGGGCAGAGGGCAAGCTGGGGCTGCTGGAGCTGACCGCCGGTGGCACCCTGTTTCTCGACGGGGTAGGGGAGATGAGCCCGCGCTTGCAGGTCAAGCTGCTGCGCTTCCTGCAGGATGGCTGCTTCCGCCGGGTCGGCAGCGATGAAGAGGTGTACCTGGATGTGCGGGTGATCTGCGCGACCCAGGTGGATCTTTCCGAGTTGTGCGCCAGGGGCGAGTTCCGTCAGGACCTCTATCACCGGTTGAATGTCCTGTCCCTGCACATTCCGCCATTGCGCGAATGCCTCGACGGCCTGACCCCCCTGGTGGAGCACTTTCTCGACCAGGCCAGCCGGCAGATCGGTTGCCCGTTGCCGCGTCTGGCGCCGGCGGCCATGGAACGCCTCAGTCACTACCACTGGCCGGGCAATGTGCGGCAACTGGAGAACGTGCTGTTTCAGGCGGTTTCCCTGTGCGATGGCGGTACGGTCAAGACCGAGCACATCCGGCTGCCGGACTATGGTGCGCGCCAGCCGCTTGGCGATTTCTCCCTGGAGGGTGGCCTGGAACAGATTGTCGGGCGCTTTGAAAAGGCCGTGCTCGAGAGTCTGTACGCCGAGCACCCCAGTAGCCGTCAGCTGGGCAAGCGGCTGGGGGTTTCCCACACCACCATCGCCAACAAACTGCGCGAATACGAGGTCGGCAGGAATGCCGGCGACAATCCCTAGGCTTGTATCCGGGCCGTTACTTGCCGGTAGCGGCATAAGACCGCCGTTTTTCCGTCTTCTGCCAGCGCTGTTTTTTCCTCTGTAATCAGGCAAAGCCTTGCCCCGCCTGGGGATCACCACTGCGTGAAAAAGTTGGTGCGCTTATTGCTTATGGCTTCGCAGTACAGCGGTGGGCGGCAAACGTCCGGCAGACAGAGGAAAGACTGTGGACAAGTACCTTTATGTGGCAATGACCGGCGCCAGCCAGAATGCACTGGCGCAAAAGGCTCATGCCAACAATCTGGCGAACATCTCTACCAATGGTTTTCAGCGCGACCTGGAGCAGGCCCGTGCGATGCCGGTATTTGGTGACAGCTTTCCGGCGCGCGCCTTTGCCATGAGCGAGCGCCCGGCAACGGATTTCAGTGCCGGCTCGATGGTGGAGACCGGTCGTGACCTGGACGTGGCCGTCAGCGGCAACGGCTGGATCGCCGTGCAGAGCCCCGACGGCAGCGAAAGCTATGTGCGTACCGGCAGTTTGAATGTCGACGCCCTGGGTGTGCTGCGCGCCGGCAACGGCATGCCGGTGATGGGCAATGGCGGCCCGATCGCCGTGCCACCCGAGCAGAAGATCGAAGTTGGCCAGGACGGCACCATCAGTATCCGTGCCATGGGCGAGGGCCCGCGAGTCATGGCCGAGGTCGACCGCATCAAGCTGGTCAACCCGGACATCAAGAACCTCACCAAAGGCCTGGACGGCTCGATCAAGACCAAGGACGGCCAGCCGGCACCCGCCGATGCCAATGTCCAGGTGGTCTCGGGCTTCCTGGAGTCGAGCAACGTCAACGCTGTTGAAGAGATGACCGCGGTGCTGGCCCTGTCCCGGCAGTTCGAATTGCACGTGAAGATGATGAACAGCGCCAAAGAAGACGACCAGGCCATGGCTCGGGTCTTGCAGATCAGCTAATTACCAGTATCTAGCGCCGTAAAACAGGCGCGAGAGGAGAAATCAATGCTTCCGGCTCTATGGGTTGCCAAAACCGGTCTGTCCGCCCAGGACACCAACCTGACCGTCATTTCCAACAACCTGGCGAACGTCTCGACCACGGGCTTCAAACGTGATCGCGCCGAGTTCCAGGACCTGCTGTACCAGATCAAGCGTCAGCCGGGGGCCCAGTCCACCCAGGACAGCGAGCTGCCAACCGGCCTGCAGGTCGGTACCGGTGTGCGCATTGTCGGCACCCAGAAGAACTTCACCGCCGGCAGCCTGCAGACCACCGAGCAACCTCTGGACCTGGCCATCAACGGACGCGGTTTCTTCCAGATCCTGCAGCCCGATGGCACCACGGCCTACACCCGTGACGGTACTTTCCACCTGAACTCCGACGGCCAGATCGTCACCGCCAGCGGTTTTGCCCTGGAGCCTGCGGTTGTCGTGCCCAACGATGCGCAGACCTTCACCGTAGGCCAGGACGGCACCGTGTCCATCACCATTGCCGGCAACCCGGCGTCCCAGGTGATCGGCAACCTGCAAACCGCCGACTTCATCAACCCGGCGGGCCTGCAGGCCCAGGGCAACAACCTGTTCCTGGAAACCGCCGCCAGTGGCGCGCCGCAGATCGGTACCCCGGGCCTCAACGGTTTCGGCACCACGCTGCAGAACACCCTGGAAGCCTCCAACGTCAGCACCGTTGAGGAGATGGTCAACATGATCACCACTCAGCGCGCTTACGAGATGAACTCCAAGGTGATCTCCACCGCGGACCAGATGCTCTCGTTCATTACGCAGAAGCTGTAATCAAGTCTTGAGGTCGCCACGGGTCTGAAGTGGTGCACCGGCAACATCGTGAGGAAGGGTCATGAATCGGTTTATTTGTGTTCTAGCGCTGAGTGGGAGTGCCGTGCTCGCGGGCTGTGTCGCCCCGCCGCCCAAGCCCAATGACCCTTACTACGCGCCGGTGCTGCCGCGTACGCCGCTGCCTTCCGCGTCCAACAACGGTTCGATCTACCAGGCCGGCTTCGAGCAGAACCTGTACAGCGACCGCAAGGCGTTCCGGGTCGGTGACATCATCACCATCACCCTGAACGAGCGGACCAACGCCAGCAAGGGTGCCAACTCGGCGCTGACCAAGACCAGTTCCAACAGCATTGGCCTGACCTCGCTGTTCGGTGCCGTGCCCAACACCAACAACCCGCTGGGCGACGGCGACCTGACCCTGAATGCCGGCTACAGCGGCAATCGCGCCACCAAGGGCGACAGCAAGGCGGCCCAGAGCAATAGCCTGACCGGTTCGATCACCGTGACCGTGGCCGACGTACTGCCCAACGGCATCATCGCGGTGCGTGGCGAGAAGTGGATGACCCTCAACACCGGCGATGAGCTGGTGCGGATTGCAGGCCTGGTACGGGCGGACGACATCGCCACCGACAACACCGTGTCCTCGACCCGGGTCGCGGATGCACGCATTACCTATTCGGGCACCGGCTCGTTTGCCGATGCCAACCAGCCTGGCTGGTTCGACCGTTTCTTCCTCAGCCCGCTGTTCCCTTTCTAGGTGATGAAAAGACTCATGCTCAATTTCAAGCACCTGATGGCGGCGGCGTTGTTGCTGTCCACTTCCCTTGGCGTCCAGGCCGAGCGGTTGAAGGACATCGCCAGCATTTCCGGCGTGCGTTCCAACCAATTGATCGGCTATGGCCTGGTGGTCGGGCTTAACGGTACCGGCGACCAGACTACCCAGACGCCTTTCACCTTGCAGACCTTCAACAACATGCTGTCGCAGTTCGGCATCAAGGTGCCGGCCGGCTCCGGCAACGTGCAGTTGAAGAACGTCGCGGCGGTGTCGGTGAGTGCCGATCTGCCGGCGTTCGCCAAGCCGGGCCAGCAGGTGGATATCACCGTGTCCTCCATTGGTAACTCCAAGAGCCTGCGCGGCGGCACCTTGCTGCTGACGCCGCTCAAGGGCATCGACGGCAACGTCTACGCCATCGCCCAGGGCAACCTGGTGGTGGGTGGTTTCGATGCCGAAGGACGCGACGGTTCGAAGATCACCGTCAACGTACCGTCGGCCGGGCGGATTCCTGGTGGCGCCTCGGTCGAGCGTGCCGTGCCCAGTGGTTTCAACCAGGGCAACAGCCTGACCCTGAACCTCAACCGTTCGGATTTCACCACCGCCAAGCGCATCGTCGACAAGATCAACGACATGCTCGGCCCAGGCGTGGCCCAAGCCATCGACGGTGGCTCGATCCGGGTGACCGCGCCCCTGGACCCAAGTCAGCGTGTGGACTACCTGTCGATCCTGGAGAACCTGGAGATCGATCCGGGGCAGGCGGTGGCCAAGGTCATCATCAACTCCCGTACCGGCACCATCGTCATTGGCCAGAACGTCAAGGTCTCGCCGGCGGCGGTGACCCACGGCAGCCTGACCGTGACCATTACCGAAGACCCGATCGTCAGCCAGCCCGGCCCTCTGTCCAATGGCCAGACCGCGGTGGTGCCCCGCTCGCGGGTCAATGCTCAGCAGGAAGCCAAGCCGATGTTCAAGTTCGGCCCGGGCACCACTCTGGATGAGATCGTCCGGGCGGTGAACCAGGTGGGCGCGGCGCCAGGCGACTTGATGGCCATCCTTGAAGCCTTGAAACAGGCCGGCGCCTTGCAGGCCGACCTGATCGTGATTTGAGGTGAGCGCCATGGATATTCGTAAGAGCGGACTGATTGGCAGCGGCGATTCCGGGTCTTACTCCGACCTCAACCGCCTGCAGCAACTGAAGGTCGGCGACAAGGACAGCGAAGCCAACGTGCGCAAAGTGGCGCAGGAGTTCGAGTCGCTGTTTCTCAATGAAATGCTCAAGTCCATGCGCAAGGCCACTGACGTCATAGGCCAGGACAACCCGCTCAATACCCCGGCCGCCAAGCAGTACCAGGACATGTATGACCAGCAGTTGGCGGTGTCCCTGTCTCGCGAGGGTGGCGGTATCGGCCTGGCCAATGTGCTGATGCGCCAGATGATGAAGAACAAGCCGGCTCATCCGAATGCGGCCACCACGACTTTGCCGGCCGCGGCGCCGGTGGCGACTCCGACGCCGATCGCTGCCGGTACCACGGCCCAGGATGGTCCGTTGAGCCGGGTCAACGGCCAGCGCCCGATGTGGGCTTCGCGGGCCCACGATCCTTTGCGCACGAGCGTGGCGCATAACGACATGGTGCTGCTCAACCAGCGTCGTCTGTCCCTGCCCAGCAAGCTCACCGATCGCCTGTTGACCGGCATCGTGCCGTCGGCCGGTGCCGTCGAGGGCGGCGCACAGAACGCCGCGCCGACCCGCAACAGCCCGGCCGCCGATGCCGTGCTGCGGGGCGAGTGGCGGGTCAATCAGGGCTACGCCGCGTCCCAGGGCAAGATGCGGGTCTATGGCCGGGCCATGGCCCAGCCGCCGCTGGCACCGGCCAAGCGTGCCTTCAGTTCCGCCGACGACTTCGTCGCCACCATGCTGCCGATGGCGCAGCAGGCGGCCCAGCGTATCGGGATCGATCCGCGCTACCTGGTGGCCCAGGCCGCCCTGGAAACCGGCTGGGGCAAATCGGTGATGCGCCAGCAGGATGGCAGCAGCAGCCACAACCTGTTCGGCATCAAGGCCGGCAGCAGTTGGCAGGGTGCACAGGCCCGGGCGATCACCAGCGAGTTCCGCAACGGGCAGATGGTCAAGGAGACGGCGGCGTTCCGTTCCTACGATTCCTATCAGGACAGCTTCCACGATCTGGTGACCTTGTTGCAGAGCAACAATCGCTATCAAGAAGTGCTGAAGGTGGCCGATAAACCAGAACAGTTTGTTCGCGAGTTGCAAAAAGCCGGGTATGCAACGGACCCGGATTACGCAAGCAAGATTTCGCAGATAGCCAAGCAGATGAAGAATTACCAGAACTACGCTGCGGCTGGCGTTTCCACGAATTTATAAGGTCTGAATCATGAGTTTGCTCAATATCGGGATGTCGGGGCTGGCCGCCAGCCAAACGTCGTTGATGACCACGGGTAACAACATTGCCAACGCCGACACCGCCGGGTACTCGCGTCAGCAGACCGTGCAGGGCACCAAGGCCTCCAGCCAGAATGGCAACGTCTTCATCGGCACCGGCACCACCCTGGCGGACGTGCGCCGGGTCTATAACAGCTTCCTCGATGCCCAGTTGCGCACCGCCACCTCGCTCAACAGCGATGCCGCGGCGTTCCAGGGGCAGATCAGTCCGATCGACCAATTGCTGTCGGACAGCGGCACCGGCATGACCGGCGCCCTGACCAAGTTCTTCGCCTCGGTGCAGAACCTCAACGCCAAGCCTACCGACGAGGCTTCCCGGCAGTTGCTGCTCAGCGACACCCAGGCCCTGAGCAACCGTTTCAACTCGGTATCCAGCCAGCTCAACCAGCAGAACACCAATATCAACGGCAACCTGGCGAACATGGCGGACCAGGTCAACAAGCTGGCCAACACCGTGGCCCAGCTCAACCAGAAGATTTCCGAGCTGTCGACCAACGGCAACGGCATGCCCAACGATCTGCTCGATGCGCGTAATGAAACCGTGCGCCAGCTTTCGACCTTCATCGGCGTGCAGGTCTCGGAGCGTGGCTCCAGCGTCGACCTGTACCTGGGCAGCGGCCAGCCGCTGGTCATGGGTAACTCGGCCAATACCCTGGAAGTGGTGCAGGGCAAGAACGACCCGAGCCGCTCCGCGCTGCAGTTGAACCGGGGCTCGAGCAGCATCGACATCACCAACCTCACCACCGGTGGCGAGATCGGCGGCCTGCTGCGCTACCGCAGCGAAGTGCTGGATCCGGCGATGAACGAGCTGGGCCGCGTAGCCCTCGTGGTCGCCGACCAGATGAACAGCCTGATGGCTCAAGGCATCGACAAGAACGGTGATTTCGGCGGCAACCTGTTCAACGACATCAACAGTGCCCGGATGATCAGCCAGCGCAGCATTGGCAGTGCCACCAACAGCGCAGGCTCGGGCAACTTCGATGTCACCATCAAGGACACCGGCAAGCTGAGCACCAGCGACTACACCGTGACCTTCAGCAGTGCCACCGACTACAGCGTCAAGCGCTCCGATGGCACCGACATGGGCAGCTTCAGCACCACCACCAGCCCGGCACCGGTGATCGATGGCTTCTCGCTGAAACTCAATGGTACGGTCGGTGCCGGTGACAGCTTCAAGATCACCCCGACCCGCAATGCCGCTACCACCATCCAGACCGAAATGACCGACCCCAAGCGCCTGGCCCTCGCGGCTCCGCTGAAGGCCGAGCTGGCTGCCGGGCTCAAGAGCTCCCTGAGCATTTCCGCGCAGCCTTCCTTGAGTGTGCCGATCGACAACTACGACGCCGCAGCCAAGCTTGAGATGCAGACCGCAATCAAGAATTCGGGCCCGGTCAAAGTGGTGTTCAATGCGCCGGCAGGCGGCAGCCAGAGCTACGACTATTTCGATGCCAAGGGCAACAAGATGGGCAGCGGCTCCATCGTTCCCGGGCAGACCAACACCCTCAACCTGCAGATCAACATGCTGGATGCCAGCGGTGCGCCGATCACCGACGGCGGCACGCCACCGGTGACCAAGACGTTCGGCGTGCAGATGACCGTGGCCGGCGCTCCCGCTGCCGGCGACAGCATGAACATCTCGGTGAACGGCGCCGGCTCTTCGGACAACCGCAACGGCCTGGCGCTGGCCGGTTTGCAGAGCAAGCAGACAGTCGATACAGGTTCTGCCAGCAAAGGCATCACCCTGGTGGATGCCTACGGCAAGCTGATCGAGAACGTCGGCGCCAAGGCCAGTCAGGGCAGCCTCGACAGCGCCGCTACCGGCACCATCCTGGCTAACGCCAAGGGCGCCCGGGACTCGCTGTCCGGGGTCAACCTGGATGATGAGACCGGCAACCTGGTCAAGTTCCAGCAGTACTACACAGCGTCGTCGCAGATCATCAAGGCTGCGCAGGAAACCTTCAGCACGCTGATCAACAGCCTTTAAGGAGTCGTAGCCCATGCGCATTTCCACCTCCCAGTTTTACGAGTCCTCGGCTACCAACTACCAGAAGAACTTTTCCAAAGTGGTCCAGAGCAGCGAAGAGGCCAGCAGCCTGGTTCGCGTCAAGACCGCTGCCGACGATCCGGTAGGTGCCGCGCGCCTGCTGCAGCTGGGCCAACAGGCTTCGTTGCTGGACCAGTACAAGACCAACACCAACTCGATCAAGGCCTCCCTGGGCCAGACCGAATCGGTGATGACCAGCATCAACAACGTGCTGGCCCGCGCCAAGGAACTGGCCTCCGGTGCCGGCAACGCCGGTTACACCGACGCCGACCGCCAGGCCAATGCTTCGGAACTGGGGCAGATCGAAGAGCAGTTGCTGAGCCTGATGAACTCCCAGGACGAAAACGGCAAGTACATCTTCGGTGGCTCCAAGGATGACGTTCCGCCGTTCAGCCGCAACTCCGATGGCACCTACAGCTACAACGGTGACCAGAGCAGCCTGCAACTGCCGGTCGGCGACACCATGATGATGGCCGCCAACAGCACCGGTTGGGACGTGTTCCAGCAGGCACTGAACACCAGCCGCAGCCAGGTCACCATGACCGCGCCAGCCGTGGATGACGGGCGGATTTCCCTGTCCAACGGCCAGGTGGCCAACAACGGTGCCTACAACAGCCAATTCCGCAGCGGCGAGCCTTACACCGTGTCCTTCGTGTCCGGCACCCAGCTGAAGATCGTCGACGGCAGTGGCAACGATGTGACGGCCGAGGCCAGCAAAGGCGGTGTTTTCGGCACTGCGCCGAACCAGACCGTGAGCTTCCGTGGGGTCGACCTGAGCCTGAACGTCAACCTCAAGTCCGGTGACGACGCCAACGCCGTGCTGCCGGGGCATACCTTCACCCTGGGCTCCAAGCCGGACACCTTCAATGTGGCGCGCTCTCCGGGCAACCCGAGCATGACTCAGGTCTCGAACACCAGCATTACCGATCCGGTGGCCTACAACTCCACCTTCCCCAGTGGTTCGGCGATCCTCAAGTTCACCAGCGCTACCAATTTCGATCTGTACGCTGCGCCACTGACCGCTGATAGCAAGCCGGTGTCCTCGGGCGTGGTCGGGCCGGGCAACGTCGCCACCGCGGCGGGCGTGAGCTTCACCCTGACCGGCGCGCCTTCTCCGGCGGCCAACGATCAGTTCAGTGTGTCGGTCAACACCCACGAGACCCAGAACATACTGGATACCGTGAGCCAGCTGAAAAACGCCTTGAACACGCCAACCGCCGGTAACACCCTGGCGACCCAGAAGCAACTGGCCGACCTCGCCTCGGGGATGGCCAACCTGGCCAGTGGCATCGACCAGCTGTCCATCGGTATCAGTTCGGTGGGTGGTCGTGGTTCGGCCCTGGACACCCAGACCGAAATCAACGAAAGCCTGGCAGCTGCCAACACCAAGACCCGCTCGGCCATCAGCGACTCCGATCCGGCCGAAGTGATGACCCGCCTGACCCTGCAACAGACCATGCTGCAAGCCTCGCAGCTGGCCTTCAGCAAGATTGCCCAACTGGGTCTGTTCAACAAGGTCTGAGTGCGTGGCGTTCGGGCTGGCGCCCGGACGCCGCGATCTTCGAGCAGCCAGCCGTCTTTTTTAAGCGGTCTTGCAGCCCTGGCATCACTGGCCAGGGCTCGCCGCTCGAGAGTTTCCCGCCGTGAGCCAAGCCCCTCTAGTTAGCATCGTCATTCCCGCCTTCAACCCACGCTTCTTCAGCCAGGCTCTGGAAAGTGCCTTGGCGCAGACCTATCAGCCACTGGAGATCGTTGTTTGCGACGACAGTCCCGGCGATGAAATCCAGCAGGTTGTACAAGGGCTGAGCGAACCCGCGCACCCGGTGCGTTACGTGCGCAACCCGCAACCTTTGGGGTTGCAGAAAAACCTGTTGCGCTGCGTGAAAGAGGCCCGGGGCGAGCTGATCAAGGTGCTTTGCGACGATGACCGGCTGTTTGCGCCGAGCATCGCCCTGCAGGCGCAAGTGCTGATCGAGCACCCTGAGGTCAATCTGGTGTTCGCACTACGGGTATTCAACGACGAAGGCAACTCCATTCTTCCGCCGCGGATTGAAAACTGCCGCTTTGCGCCGCTCGACGTGCTGCTCAAAGGCGATGACATGCTGGCGATCTTCGAGGGCACGCGGAAAAACTTCCTCGGCAACTTCAGTGCGGCACTGATGCGTCGAGCCGACGTGCTGGAGGTACTGCCAGCCCTGATCCACAAGGGCGCCGGTTTTGTCGCCTTGCTGGACCTGGCGCTGTTCATCTGCCTGATGCGCCGCGGCAATCTGGCGGCCCTGTCCACCGTGTTGAGTTGCGAGCGCCTGTATCAGGGGCGTTTCAGCCGCACGCCGCAAGTGCTCAAGGCCGTTGCCACCGAATGGGAATGGCTATTGCGGATGCTCTCCGAGCGTTCTGGCGAGTCGGCGCCCGCTGCGGGCTGGGTGCGTTACGTTGAACTGGCGCGAGCCGCCGAGCAGCCACGGCCATGGCGTGAGCTGGGGGTGCTCCATGTGCTGGGCAATCGCAGCGCCGTGGTCAACGGTCGGGTAGGGGGCGAGAGTCAAAGCTACGAGGAGTTCTACCAGCAATGGCTGGCGGCACGTTGCCTGTCGGCGGCGGAACAGCGGTTGCTGCCGCAGCGCATCGAAAGCTGGCCGCGGCGGGTGCGGATCGTGCCGATCGTCATGGACCTGGCAGGTGATGGCGCCGCTCTCGAGCGGACCCTGGGCAGCCTGGCCGGCCAGTTGTACCCAGCCGAAACGATCGTGGTGTTGTCCACCGCTGCCGGTACAGCCGGGGAGGCTGTGCTGCGTCAACCCTTGCGGGCCGACTGGGCCGGGCAACTCAACGAACTGATCCCTCGCCTGGATACCTGTGACTGGTTCTATCTGTTGCAGTCGGGTGACCAACTGCGTGACACGGCATTGCTGGTGCTGGCCGAGCGGATCGCCAACACCCCGGCCATGCTCTGCGCCTACAGTGACGAAGGCGCATTGCTTGATGGTCAGTCAACCGAACCGGTGTTCAAGCCCGACTTCAACCTCGATTTGATGCGTGCCTACCCTTATGTCGGGCGCTCGCTGGCCTTTTCCCGCGAGCGTTTCCTGAGCGAGGGAGGCTTCGATTGCGCACGTGGCGAGCTGGCGCCCCAGGATCTGTTGTGGCGGCTGGTGGAAAATGTGGGCCCGCAAACCATCGAGCATATTGCCGATATCCAGATCGAGTCCGAGTTCCCGTTCGCAAAGTGGCTGTCCCGGCCCCAGGTCATCGAAGCCAGTGAGGGGCTGGTCGCTGCGCACTTGCAGCGCATCGGCGTGCAGTACCGGATCCGCCATGATGATTTGCCTTTGCTCAATCGCATCGACTATCAGCACGGTGCGCGGCCGCTGGTGTCGATCATCATCACCTGCGGGGATTCGCTGCCGGCCTTGCAGCGTTGCGTCGAAGGCCTGATCGAGCAGACCGCCTACAACCATTACGAGATCCTGCTGGTGGCTGCCGGCAGTCGCGACCCGGACATGGCTGACTGGCTGGCGGCCATGGGGCAGTTGGGGGGCAACATGCTGCGGGTCTTGCCTTATGCCGGCCCCGCCAACCAGGCGGCCTTGACCAACAGCATTGCGGCCCAGGCTCGCGGCGACTACCTGCTGTTGCTCAGCCACGACACACGGATCTGCACCAGCGACTGGCTGGACGAGTTGCTCAACCAGGCCCAGCGTCCGGAGGTGGCTGTCGTGGGGGCGCGCATCCTTGCTACCGATGGCTCCATCCTGCATGCCGGGCAGGTACTGGGCATGTCTGGGCCCGTGGGCTCGCCGTTCATCGGCGAAGCACTGGGTGCCCGTGGTTATATGCAGCGTCTGCAGGTGGTGCAGAACTGGAGTGCGGTCAGCCGCGACTGCCTGATGATCCGCAAGGACGTGTTCGACAGTCTGGGCGGGCTGGATGAACAGAGTTTCGGCGCTGACCTGGGTGAAGCCGACCTGTGCCTGCGCGTCGATCGCGATGGCTACCTGGTGGTCTGGACCCCCCACGCCACCCTGATGCTGGCCCCGGCGTTGGCGCCACCGCAGGCGCCTGAGCAGCAGCAGATGCAGGAGGCTGAACAGGAGCGCTTCTACCGTCAGTGGCTGCCGAAGATCGCTCGCGATCCAGCCTACAATCCGGCCCTGAGCCTGGGGTTCTCCAGTTTCAGCCTGGAACCCAGCCTGCGCAACAACTGGAACCCGTTCTGCTCACGAGCCTTGCCGCTGGTGCTCGGCTTGCCGGTCAACAGCAGCGCGGTCGGGCATTACCGGGTCACCGGGCCACTGCGCGAGCTGGAAGCTGCAGGCAGGGTCATCGCTCGGGTGGCATACGAATCTCCGACCACCGTGGAAATCGAGCGTTTGTCGCCCGATACCATCGTGCTCCAGGGGCGCTACAGCGACGGCGCGGCCAGCGACATTCTGCGAATGAAGAAGTACTCCAGTGCGTTGCGGGTCTTCGAACTCGATGATTACGTGGTCAGCGCGCCAAAGAAAAACAGCCATGCTCGCAACAAGCCGGCGAACATCGAGCAGATGCTGCGCGACGGCATTGCCCTGTGCGATCGGCTGGTGGTCACCACTCAGCCGCTGGCGGATGTCCTGTCGGACATGCACAGCGATATCAGGGTAGTACCCAATATGCTCGCCCCTGAGCCCTGGGCGGGGCTGAGCAGCCGTCGCGGTACTTCCAGCAAGCCGCGGGTTGGCTGGGGTGGGGGCACCAGTCACACCGGGGACCTGGAGGTCATTGCCGATGTCGTGCGTGAACTGGCCTCTGAGGTGGAATGGGTGTTCTTCGGCATGTGCCCCGACGCCTTGCGCCCTTATGTGCACGAGTTCCATCCGGCGATCGGCTTGCAGGCTTACCCCCTCAAGCTCGCCAGCCTGAACCTCGACCTGGCTCTGGCACCTCTGGAGTTCCATATTTTCAATGACTGCAAGAGCAACTTGCGGTTGCTGGAGTACGGAGCCTGCGGCTACCCGGTCATTTGCACCGACACTGAGGCCTATCGTGGCTTCCTGCCTTGCACCAGGGTTCGCAGCAACACGACCGAAGAGTGGCTGCAGGCGATCCGCATGCACCTCAGCGACCCTGTTGCCAGCTACCGCATGGGAGATGAATTGCGCGAGGCGGTGCGGCGCGACTTCATGCTGGGCCCCGACAACCTGCAGCACTGGATGTGGGGCTGGTTGGCAGACTGAAGAAACCGCTGCAAAAAAAGCCACGCCTGCCAAGCGTGGCTTTTTTGTTTCTTGCGTGGCCTCTCGCAGTGGCGGGGGCTGCGCTCTACGCACCGATGGAACTGGCGCGTTTCCTGCAGCCTTGCTGGCAATTGTCATAAAACGAACGCTGTCGATGATCGGGTGTGTCTTCCGGCGCTCATGGGTGTAGCGCACGCGTGCGGGTAGCTTCCGGCTCGCCTGTTGTGGCCGGTGCCTGGAGTCAGGCGTAGCGTTGGCCAGGTGTTGAGCAGTTCTCAAGCCAATTCTTTGGCGCGTCCAGGGGCGCAGTTGCGCTCGCGGGATGGATGAGCCGAGAGGGACATGCCGGGTCGGGTTCGTACAACATTAATGATTTGAGGTTCCAGGCGATCAGCCGGATGAGGGAATGGACAGATGTGGGTTCAAACAAAAGCAAACGAGGATGCAGCCCCAATGAGTGAGCGTTTCACTCTGGTGCTATTGACCCACGAGGCCAAGGCGCTGGCACAGCGAGCGCTGCGCTACTACAGCAGCTTTGCCTGTTCCATCCTGGTTCTGGATTCCTCGGAAAAGGCGGACGAGTCTCTGGCTCGCCAATTCCCGAAGGTGGATTACCGCCACGTGCCACAGTTTTCCCGGCAGGACCAGCAGGGCAAGCTGACTTACGGTGTGGGCCTGGTCGACACGCCCTACCTGGCGATTGCCAGCGACACCGACTTTTTGATCGCCGATGGGATTAGCGCCGCGCTAGCTTTCCTTGATGCCCACCCCGATTACGCGGTCTGCCATGGCTATGGCCTGATGTATTCGGCGCGGGTCCTGGAAACCAGCTATTACCTGCGCGATCGCAAGGGGCCCGAAGACTTCGCCGCCGCGAACGGGCGTGAGCGGATCATGAGTTTCATGGGGCATTACCTGAGCCCCTTCAATGCCGTGACCCGCACCGATGTGCTGCGCCAGTGGTACAGCCAGTTGCCACCTGCGGTGAGCACCGAGTGGCTGGATATCGGTTACGCCTTCTTCCTGTTGGCCACTGCCAAGGCGCGGATCCTGCCGGTTCCGTTCATTGTTCGTGAGGCCAATAGGGAGGCCCTGGAGCGCACCGCCCGCATTCAGGCGTTGCTGAGCAGCAAGGATGCCGGCTCGTTGGCCCAGCATCAGCAATTTGCCGAGTTTCTTGCGACCCTGCCGCACAACTGCGAAGGCCCGGATGCGCAGCAGATGAAGCAGCTGGCGCTGGACAGCTTTGCCGCCTTGGCCGAGTGCCTTGAAAGTGGCCGTTCGCTCAAGGGTGTGATGATCTTTCGCTCCACCTGGAGCGAGGTCGGCAAGGACCCGGTGCGTGCTTTCGGCTCGGAGCAGTTTGTCGAAATGCCGTTCTACAACCAGCCGATGTTCGATCTGTTGACGCAGATCGAGTTTCTTGTGCATGCGATGCCTGCGGGGCGCCTGCAGCTCAATGAGCTGGAAGGGGTGCTGCTCAAGCAGGAGGAATTGCTGCGGGTGCACTCGAATGACACGGCGCGAACCCTTCGCAGCCGGCTGTGGGAAGCCATGGCGCTGAACCTGTTCAACTTCACCGTGGTCAAGCGCCTTGCCGAGTCGATGCGCGATACCGACGAAGTGGAGGTGTTCCGCGAACTGCAGGAGTGGGCAGCCCGCCTCAAGGCGCTGCCGGCCACCGATAGCAGCGCGTTGTTTGCCAATACCCAGTCCGGGCAGTTGTTCAGCTGGCTGGAAGGCCGTGGCCCGAAACCGGGTCAGTTCAAGTCGATCGCCCATCTGCTGGGAAGGCGCGCCGGTGGGCCGCAGTTTCAGATTCTGCTGCTCGACCTCGACGCCGACATGATCAAGTTGCAAGCCACTTTCGATTCCCTGATGGCCAACCACTGCAAGGCATTCAAGCTGGTGGTGCTGACCACCGGCGATCTGCCGGCGATGACCACGGCACAGGACACTGTGCACTTCGTCAAGGTCAGCCAGGGCAACTATATCGAGCGCCTGAATCAGCTGGTGGCGCAGTCCACAGCGCACTGGGTACTCCTGATGGAGGCGGGTGACCAGCTCACCGCAAGCGGGCTGCTGCGGGCAAGCCTGGAGTTGCTGGGCGCCGAAGGCATCAGGGCCGTGGCGATGGATGAGGTGCAGCGGCAAGCCGATGGCACCTTGCGTCACGTGTTCCGTCCCGGAGTCAATCTGGACCTGCTGCAAAGCGCCCCCAATCTGATGGCGCGCCATTGGCTGCTGCACCGTGAAGTGCTGGTGCAGGCAGGTGGGTTCAATCGCGAGTTTGCTCGGGCCGTCGAGCTGGATCTGGTTCTGCGCCTGATCGAGGACGGTGGTCTGGCCGGCCTGGCTCATCTCGCCGAGCCGCTGCTGATCTGCCAGGCTGCGCCAGCCGGGGAAAATGCCGAGGAGCGCCAGGTACTGAGCCGTCACCTGGCCAATCGTGGGTATCGGGCTCAGGTCAGTTCTGCCCAGCCAGGGACCTACCAGATCGACTATCAACATGCCGAGCGGCCGCTGGTTTCGATCATTCTGCCGAGCCAGGACAACTTCGCCGAGCTGCAACGCTGTCTGGTGAGTGTGCTGCAACGTACCCGCTACCAGCGTTACGAGGTGCTGATTGCCGAGAACCACAGCCAGAACGCCGAACTCGATAGCTGGCTGGCCAGCCTGGAACGCCAGGGGGAGCGGATCCGGGTGTTGCGCAGCGGCCAGCGGGTGAGCACTTCGGCACTGCACAATGCAGCCTGCGCTGAAGCCAAGGGGGAGTACCTGTTGCTGCTTTCGGCCGATGCCGAAGTGGTCAATGCCAACTGGATCGACAGCCTGCTCAACCAGGTACAGCGTCCGGAGATCGGGATTGTCGGCGCGAGGCTGGTGAATGAGCGCGGCATGACCACCCAGGCGGGCCTGATCCTCGGCCTCAATGGCCAGTTGGGCGCAGCCTTCGCCGGAGAGGCCAAGGATGCTCCGGGCTACATGAACAGCCTCTGGGTGGAGAAGAACTACTCGGCGGTATCCGGCGTCTGCCTGATGATCGCCAAGGCGTTGTTCGAGGCCGTAGGTGGTTTGGACGAGGAGCATTTCGACCAGGCCTTCGCCGATGTCGACCTGTGCCTGAAGGTGGCCGATGCCGGTTATCTCACCGTCCTGACTCCGCAAGCGCAGGTCATGCATCCCGGCACCCTGGCGCAAGATCCACAGGCCTTGGCAGCCCTGAAAGACAAATGGGCGGCGCGCTTTGCGCAGGATACGGCCTACAACCAGAACCTGGCGTTGACTGGCAAGGGCTTTGCGCTGGGGGCCGCGAGCGCGGTGAACTGGAACCAGTTGCTGGGATAAGGAATCAATGATGTTCAACGGCAAATCCATTTTCATTTCCGGTGGCACCGGCTCCTTCGGGCGCAACTTCATTCGACGCCTGCTGGAGCAGTATCAGCCCAAGCGGGTCGTGGTGTTCTCTCGCGATGAGCTCAAGCAGTACGAGATGCAGCAGACCTTCAATGCGCCCTGCATGCGTTACTTCCTCGGCGATGTTCGCGATGCCGAGCGCTTGCGCCAGGCGATGCGGGGTATCGACTATGTGGTGCATGCCGCGGCGCTGAAACAGGTGCCGGCGGCCGAATACAACCCCACGGAGTGCATTCGCACCAACGTCAATGGCGCTGAAAACATCATTGCTGCGGCCATCGACAACGGGGTACAGAAGGTCGTTGCCTTGTCCACCGACAAGGCTGCGAGCCCGATCAACCTGTATGGCGCCACCAAGCTGCTGTCGGACAAGCTGTTCGTGGCGGCGAACAACATCGCGGGTGAGCAGGCCACTCGATTTGCCGTGGTGCGCTATGGCAACGTTGCAGGTTCCCGAGGTTCAGTGGTGCCGTTCTTCAGCCAGCTGATTGCCAAGGGTGCAACGGAGCTGCCCATTACCGATGAGCGCATGACCCGCTTCTGGATCACCCTGGACCACGGGGTGCAATTTGTTCTGGACAGCTTCGCGCGGATGCACGGCGGGGAGATTTTCGTGCCGAAGATTCCGTCGATCCGCATCGTCGATCTGGCCTTGGGGATGGCCGCGCACTTGCCACACAAAGAGGTGGGGATTCGTCCGGGGGAGAAGCTCCATGAGTTGATGGTGCCTCTGGATGATGCGCGCATGACCCTGGAGTTCGACGATCACTACACGATCCAGCCCTCCATCCGCTTTACCAGCGTCAACGTTGATTTTGCCGTGGACGGCAAGGGCGAGCGGGGCGTTTCTGTGGCCGAGGATTTCGAGTATCGCTCCGATACCAATCCGGAGTTTCTGTCGGTCGGGCAGATAGCCGAACTGCACACCGGGATCGCACCATGATTCCTTATGGTCGCCAAAGCCTTGACCAGGAGGATATCGATGCCGTGCTGGGGGTCTTGCACTCCGACTGGTTGACCCAGGGGCCAACAATCGAGTCTTTCGAGCAGGCAATGGCGACCGTCTGCAAGGCAGCCTATGGCGTAGCGGTGTGCAACGCCACTGCCGCCTTGCATATTGCTTGCCTGGCGGCGGGCCTGGGGCCGGGCGATAGGTTATGGACCACTCCTAACACGTTCCTCGCGTCGGCCAACTGTGGTCGTTACTGTGGTGCGGATGTGGACTTTGTCGATATCGATCCGCGGACCTGGAACCTCGACGCCGAGGCATTGGCCCTCAAGCTGCAAGCGGCCGAGGCCAGCGGGGCATTACCCAAGGTGGTGATCGCGGTGGCGTTCTCGGGGCAGAGCTGTGATATGCGACGCCTGGCGGAACTGGCCGAGTGTTATGCCTTCACCTTGATCGAGGATGCCTCCCACGCGGTGGGCGCCAGCTATGCGGGGCGTCCGGTTGGCTGTGGAGAATTCGCTGCGATGACGGTGTTCAGCTTTCATCCGGTGAAGATCATCACCAGTGCCGAAGGTGGAATGGTCATGACCAATAGCCCGGAGCTGGCGGATCATCTGCGTCGTCTGCGTAGCCATGGCATGACCCGCGACCCGGCGCAGATGGTGGGCCAGAGCCATGGCCCATGGTATTACCAGCAGGTCGAACTGGGCTTCAACTACCGCATGACCGATCTTCAGGCGGCGCTCGGGCGTTCGCAGTTGAATAAGCTACCGGGCTTTTTACAACGCCGGCGTTATCTTGCAGAGCGTTATCAGCATCTGTTGCAGGGCCTGCCGTTGAGCCTGCCCCAGGCTCAACCTGATGCTCACTCGGCCTGGCACCTGTATGTCGTGCGCTTGCAACTCCAGCACATCAAACACTCGCACCGTGAGGTCTTCGAGGGGCTGCGCAAGGCTGGGATCGGAGTCAACCTGCATTACATCCCAGTGCACCTGCAACCCTACTACCGGGATCTGGGTTTTGCTGAGGGTGATTTCCCCGAGGCGGAGCGTTATTACGCCCAGGCCGTCAGCTTGCCGATGTATCCCGGGCTGACGGATGACCAGCAGGACTACGTTGTACAGCAATTGCGACATTGGATTCAGGAGCTGTAGCGCCATGAGCTCGATCGCCATTATCCCCGCCCGAGGTGGCAGCAAGCGAATTGCGAGGAAGAACCTCAAGCCCTTCGATGGCGTGCCGATGCTCGCCCGTTCTATCGATAAGGCGCTGGGTTCGGGGTTGTTCCAGCGCGTGGTGGTCAGCACCGACGATCCCGAGATCGCCGAGCTGGCCATTGCCTGTGGCGCAGAGGTGCCTTTTGTCCGACCGCAGGCTCTGGCGGATGACTTCACCGGCACTGCGGCGGTGATCGTGCATGCCTTGCAAGCGTTGCGGGAGCTGGGGCAGCAATTCGAATATGCCTGTTGCATCTATGCCACCGCCCCCCTGTTGCAACTGCGTTTTTTGCGCCAGGGGCTGGCGTTGCTGGAGCAGCATCAGGACAGGTCGTTTGCCTTTTCGGTGTGCAGTTTTGGTTTTCCGGTGCAACGGGCGCTGACGCTCGACGAGCAGGGCGCTCTGGGCGCGCTGTATCCGGAGTTCAGTCAGGCCCGCTCCCAGGATTTGCCCGTGGCCTATCAGGATGCGGCGCAGTTCTATTGGGGTAGAAGCCAGGCCTGGCTGGAGGGGGAGGCGTTGTTCTCTTCTCGCAGCTTGCCGGTGATCCTGCCGCGTCACCTGGTTCAGGATATCGACACCGAAGAGGATTGGCGGCGGGCGCAATACCTGTACGCCGCGCTCAAGGCCGCAGGAGAGCTGGAGTGAGGGTGCTGATCCGGGCTGACGCCTCGCCGGCGATCGGCAGCGGCCACGTGGCCCGCTGCCTGACCCTGGCTCAGGTGTTGCGCCAGCAGGGGGCCGAAGTTGCATTCGCCTGCCGTCGCCTGCCCGGCAATCGCTTGGCGGCCTTGCAAGCTGAAGGTTTTCCGACCTTTGCACTGCCTGAGTTCTATACCGATGAGAATCCTCGGTTGGGTATCGAAGCGCCCTTGCCCTGGCAGGCCGATATCGCGGCACTACAGGAAGCCCTGGTAGATCAGCCGGCCTTCGACTGGGTGCTGGTGGATCACTACGGCCTTGATCATCAGTGGCAAAGCGCCGCTCGCCGATGGGCGCCGCGGATCGCCGCGATCGATGATCTGGCCAACCGCCGGCATGCCGCAGATCTGTTGCTGGACCAGAACTTCAGTGGTTCGGCCGAGGCGTATGCCGGGTTGTACGGCACACAGTGCCGGACCTTGTTCGGGCCGCACTTTGCCTTGCTGCGTGAGGAGTTCCGGCGCCCTCCGATCCTGATTCGGCCGCAGGCCCAGCGGCTGCTGGTGAACTTTGGAGGTTTTGATGCTGCCGGCCAGACCCACAAGGCCATGCTGGCGCTGGCGGACCTGCATGAACTGCAGGTGGATTTTGTTGCTGGCAGTGGCAACCCGGATTGGCAGGCCATGCAGATGCTGGCAGCAGACCGGCCGAACTGGCACTTGCACAGTTATGTGAACGACTTCGCCGGGTTGCTGGCCGAAGCAGACCTGTGCCTGGGGGCCGGGGGCGGTACCAGTTGGGAGCGTGCGGTGCTGGGCGTGCCTACGTTGTGCATCACCGTGGCCGGCAATCAGCAGGCCAATGCCCGGCTGTTGGCTGAAGCGGGTGCCCACTTGTACCTGGGGCCTTGTGAGCAGGTGGAAGTCGGACAACTGCGCGATGCCGTGAAGCTCATGCTGGGCAACCCTGGGCTGCGCCATAGCCTGGCTGCTCGTGCCCGGAAACTGGTCGATGGCCTGGGCTCGCAGCGGGTGGCCGCGGCGCTGTTCGCGGCGGCAGTTCGTCTGCGACCGGCGACCCTTGACGATGCCCGGCTGCTATTTGACGGGCGCAATAGTGATCTGGTCAGGCGCTGGTCGCAGCAGCCCGAGGCCATCGACTGGTGGAACCATGTGCAGTGGCTGGAGGCCTGTCTGAGCGACCCACAGTGTTTGCTGCTGATCGCCGAGTTGCCAGATGGCCCTCTGGGAATGCTGCGTTATGACCGGGAGGGAGGGCAGGCCGAGGTGTCGATCTACCTGTTTGCCGGACGCTTCGGCCTAGGCTGGGGGCAGGTTCTACTGGAGCAGGGGGAGGCCTGCCTGCTGCGCCATTGGCCCGATGTGCAGCGCCTGCGGGCACAGGTCCTGTCGAATAACCAAGTGTCGCTGAGTTTGTTTCGCCGGGCTGGCTATCGCCAAGGCGCCTGCGAATTCACCCGTATGTTGAAGGAACATCTGGATGACTAGTTTCAAGATTGGCTCGCGCTTCGTGGGCGCCGGCCATGGGCCGTTGATCATTGCGGAGATGAGCGGCAACCATAACCAGTCGCTGGATGTGGCCTTGCAGATTGTCGAGGCAGCGGCCAGGGCCGGTGCCCATGCACTGAAGTTGCAGACCTATACCGCCGACACCATGACGCTGGACCTCGCTCAGGGCGAGTTCTTCATCAAGGACCCGGACAGCCTCTGGGCCGGATCATCGCTCTACCAGCTTTACCAACAGGCCCACACACCCTGGGAATGGCATCAGCCGATCTTTGCCCGGGCCAAGGCCCTGGGCATGCTGGCCTTCTCCACGCCATTCGATGAGAGCGCCGTGGATTTCCTGGAAAGCCTCGACGTTCCGGCCTACAAGATCGCCAGTTTTGAAAACACCGACCTGCCGTTGATTCGCCGGGTGGCCGCTACCGGCAAGCCGCTGATCATCTCCACTGGCATGGCCAGCATTGCCGAGCTGGACGAAAGTGTCCGGGCTGCACGACAGGCGGGTTGCCGCGATCTGGTGCTGCTCAAGTGCACCAGCACCTATCCTGCATCACCGACCAACAGCAATCTGCTGACCATTCCTCATCTGCGGGAGTTGTTCGGCTGTGAGGTGGGCTTGTCCGATCACAGCATGGGTGTCGGTGTGTCCGTGGCGGCGGTGGCGCTAGGTGCCACAGTGATCGAGAAACATTTCACCCTGGATCGAGCTGCCGGTGGGGTCGACGCCAGCTTCTCCCTGGAGCCTGCAGAGATGGCCAGCCTGGTGCTGGAAACCGAGCGGGCCTGGCAGGCCATGGGGCAGGTTAGCTATGGCGCCACCCAGGCCGAGAGCAAATCACTGGTTTACCGCCGGTCGCTGTATGTCACCCAAGACATGCAGGCCGGAGAGCTGTTCAGCGCCGACAACGTGCGGGCCATCCGTCCCGGGCTGGGGCTCGCTCCCAAGCACTATGACGCCCTGCTTGGCCGTCGCGCGCGCCAGGCCCTCAAGCGCGGCACCGCGCTGGACTGGGCATTCGTCGAGTAGCCCTTTGTATGGCAGTTTCGGCAAAATAGCGTGACCTGTGAGTCATAACGTGCATCTTCACTGTATTGTATCGCCCGGGAAGATGGCGCCAGCCCTGTGTGACAGGTCCAGTGATAGCCCTTGGTTCTTCCCGATAGCGCCGTGTTTCGGCGCAAGTATCTGTATTTTTTCGGCAGCCCCTGCTCGGTCATCGCGCGGGGGTATTGAGCTGTTTATTATTGGGAAGCCGTAATGATTGGCATAAAAAGCATTGCGAGCTACGTGCCTGTAGCCGGCGTGGACAATTACGCACAAGGTGCAAAATTCGCCAAGGATGAAGAGTTCATCCTGGGCAAGATCGGTTCGGCCTTCCTGCCGCGCAAAGACGCCGGGCAAGAAACCTCCGATCTGTGTGTCGAAGCAGTCAATGCATTGTTTGCCGCTAACCCGGAACTCAAGCGCGAAGCCATCGATGTGTTGATCGTGGTTACCCAGAACGGTGACGAAGAAGGTTTGCCTCACACCGCGGCGATCGTACAGGACAAACTGGGCCTGCCCACCACCGTCGCGGCCTTTGATATTTCCCTGGGTTGCTCCGGGTACGTCTACGGCATCTATGCCATCAAGGGGTTCATGGAAGCTGCTGGCCTGAAGAATGGCCTGCTGGTCACCGCTGACCCTTACTCGAAGATTGTCGATCCCGAAGATCGCAATACCACCATGCTGTTCGGTGACGCCGCCACGGCCACCTGGCTGGGCGAGGACGCCACCTGGCAGCTGGGCAAGGCCAAGTTCGGCACCGATGGTTCGGGGGCTCCGCACCTGAAGGTCACCGATGGTGTGTTCTTCATGAACGGCCGCCAGGTGTTCAACTTCGCTCTGCTGAAAGTGCCGGCACACCTGCACGAGTTGCTGGATGAGTCGGGGCTGAAGTCTGACGATATCGATGCCTTCTGCATTCACCAGGGCAGCGCGGCGATCGTCGATGCGGTGGCCCGGCGTTTCGAAGGCAACCCCGACAAGTTCATCAAGGACATGGTGGAGACCGGCAATACCGTGTCCTCCAGCATTCCGCTACTGCTGGAAAAGCACATGTTCGATTCCAGTTGGAAGCGCGTTGCCCTCAGTGGCTTCGGCGTTGGTCTGTCCTGGGGATCGGCCATCATCTACCGCTCCTGAGTTTCAGCTCGCAGCGGCACAGATAGCGCTCAAGGTGTAATCTTGAGCGCTATTTTTTTTGCACGAGTGATAAGCGAGGCGGCATGAGCGACAGCTTTGAACACAACGCCCGGGTGATTGGCGAGCGCTGGCCGGCGCTGCTGGCACGGGTGCAGGCTGAGGATGCTGCTGTGCTGCAGGCGGATCTGGTGGAAGGCCTTGGCTCGACCCTGAGCATTGGCGGGGTCCAGCTGACCAGTCGCCATGATCGCAGTCGCGAGGCTCAGGTCCAGGCCGCCAGCCTGCCTGAGGCGGCGGTATTGCATCTTTACGGCTGTGGCTTGGGTGACCTGCAAATGGCGTTGCTGCAGCGGCCGGGGCTGGAGCGTCTGTATGTGCACATTCTCAATGGCGCACTGTTCAAGCTGGTGCTGCAACTGCTGGAACAGCAGGCCTGGCTGGCTGATCCACGGGTCGAGTTGTTGTATGCCGGCGACCTGCCGGAGATCGCGTTGCCGTTTTTCGCTCTGCCGGCCGAGCTGGTGCTGGCCGATGACTACAACGCGAAGATCCGCGATCGGTTGATCAGCGAGACTCATCTGTCCTTCAATAATCGTTTGTTTGCCGCAGATACAGCGGATATCGCCGAGCGCCTGGCTGCCATTGAGCCTTGGGTTGGGATGGATCGCGATATTGCCGAGCTGTTTGATCGTCATCCCGGGAGCGAAGTCTTTGTTATCGCTACGGGGCCGAGCCTGGAGCATCACTACGCGGCATTGCGCGCCGTGTCCGGCCAGGCGCAGCGGCCGCTGCTGATCTGTGTCGACACGGCATACCAGCCGCTGCTCAAAGAGGGCATCCGGGTGGACCTGGTGGTGAGTGTCGACCAGCGAATTTCCACCCGGCACCTGCCTGCTCAAGGCAGTGACTGCACCGCTCTGGTGTATATGCCGCTGGCGGACCCGCAGGTACTCGAGGGCTGGCTCGGGCCGCGGTATGTGGCGTATTCCGCCAGCCCGGTGTTCCAGGCATTGCGCCAGCGCATACCCCGGGCACAGCTGCATGCCGGTGGCAGCGTGATTCATCCGGCCGTGGATCTGGCGGTGAAGATGGGAGGGCGACGGATCACCCTGTTTGGTGCGGACTTCGCGTTCCCCATGAACCGTACCCATGCCGGTTGGCATGATGGCGATCTTGGCCCGCAACTCGGCGCGGCCCGACACTGGGTGCTGGATGGGCATGGGCAGCGAGTCAAGACCCAGCTTAATTTCCGCAGCTACCTGTGCGAACTGGAGCGCTATATCAGCAGTCAGCCTGAGGTGGCGTTTTTCAATACCAGCCGTGATGGCGCGATGATCCTCGGTACCACCTTTCACCCGGATTTTGCTCAATGAATCAGCTAGAGCCTGTGTTTTCCCGAGCCAGAGAAGTCGCCGATCTGTTTCGTCTGGGGCGTGATGTGGAGGCGGTGGGTGTCATGGTTGAGCTGTTCGATCCCATCCAGTCGTTGGTGGATGGAGCTGCGCTGCCTGTCCAGCAGGATTGGGCGAAATTGCTGACCCTGATGCTGGCATGCCAGGAAGGGCAGGACTGGTTGGGATTGGCCGACTATCTGGAGTACGAGCTGCTGGACTGGTTGCAGGCCGAGTTTGGTGGATGAGGGGGGGCGGCAGGCTGGGCGAGTGTTTTTGGTGGGGATTTTCTGGCGCCAGTTTTTCGTTCGGTATTGGCTTAACCCCTTGTTTTCCAAGGGATGGCCGGGTGATGGCAAATATTTTTGAAAAAGCCCTAAAGCAACTTGCATTACCGACGATAACTATTACGAAGGTTCTCTAGGCCATTACCCGGCGGTTGCCAGGGCCGGAAGCCGCAGTACCCAACCAACGAGGAATTCGTCATGGCTTTAACAGTAAACACTAACGTCACGTCGTTGAACGTTCAGAAAAACCTGAACCGCGCTTCCGACGCTCTGTCGACTTCGATGACTCGCCTGTCTTCCGGCCTGAAGATCAACAGCGCAAAAGACGACGCCGCCGGCCTGCAGATCGCTACCCGCATGACTTCGCAGATCCGTGGTCAGACCATGGCGATCAAAAACGCCAACGACGGTATCTCCATCGCCCAGACCGCTGAAGGCGCGATGCAAGAATCCACCAACATCCTGCAGCGTATGCGTGAACTGGCTGTTCAGTCGCGAAACGACTCCAACGGTACTCAAGACCGCGTTGCTCTGAACAAAGAATTTGCTCAGATGTCGGACGAGCTGACTCGTATCGCCAAGTCGACCAACCTGAACGGCAAGAACCTGATCGACGGTTCCGCTGGCACCATGACCTTCCAGGTTGGTTCCAACACCGGTTCCACCAACCAGATCACCATCACCCTGGACAGCGGCTTCGACGCTGCCACCCTGGGCGTTGACTCCGGTACCATCAACATCACCGGTAACGACAGCACCACTGCCGAGACCAACACCAAGAAAGCGATGGACGCCATCGACAAGGCTCTGGCTACCATCAACTCCAGCCGTGCGGACCTCGGTGCTGCCCAGAACCGTCTGACCAGCACCATCTCCAACCTGCAGAACATCAACGAAAACGCCAGTGCTGCACTGGGTCGCGTACAAGATACCGACTTCGCTGCTGAAACTGCCCAGCTGACCAAGCAGCAGACTCTGCAACAAGCTTCGACCGCAGTTCTGGCCCAGGCCAACCAACTGCCATCCGCTGTACTGAAACTGCTTCAGTAATAGCTGGCTAAGCTTTGGCGGGGGAGTGCGCTGGTCGTGCTCTCTCGCTTTTTTACTTTAAGAGGTGATGGACATGGATATGAGCGTGAAGCTGAACTTGTCTTATCCAGCGGCCAAGCCGGTGACGCCTGTCGCTGACAAGCCCGTGGAGAAGCCTCGAGAGGTCGTTCCTGCAGTTGCCAAAACCGCAGCTCAGGACAGTAAGAAAGAAGCTCGGACCGAGCAGGAAAAGTTGAAAATGGCCGTTCAGGAAATTGAAAAGTTCGTCCAGTCGGTCAAGCGCAATCTAGAATTCTCGATCGACGAGCCTTCCGGAAAGGTCGTGGTCAAAGTCATTGCCAGTGATTCGGGTGAAGTGGTTCGCCAGATCCCCAATGAAGAAGTGCTGAAACTGGCCAATAGCTTGAATGATGCGAGTAGTCTGTTGTTCAGTGCCAAGGCCTGACAGCTGGCATGAAAATTGTTGCTGGTTACGTTTGAGCGCTGTTGTGGTCAAAAGACTGGCGGCACACTGAAGGGAGAGACACATGGCAAGTCCAATTCTACCGGGTACCGGCTTGGGTTCCGGCCTCGACACCGGTGCTATCGTCAAGGCGTTGGTAGCTGCTGACAAGGCGGCCAAGCAAGGTCAGATCGATCGCGCGACCACCACCAATAGCGCCAGCATTTCTGGTATCGGGACATTGCAGTCGTTGTTGTCGACCTTCCAGAGCACGCTGTCGGTTGCTGGGCTGGGAAGCTCTGTGAATCCCGCCTTTGCCGGTTTCGCTGCGACCTCCAGCGACAGCAAGACCGTAGACGCCACTGCAGACAACTATGCGGTTGCCGGCAAATACTCGGTTACCGTCAAAAATCTTGCAACTTCGTCAAAAGTGGCCAGTGCGGCTTTTAGCGGAGGAAATACCAGTGCCATTCCGAGTGGTACGTTAAACATCACTCAAAATGGCATTAACTACCCGTTGACCGTCGGCGCCAATGCGACGCTGCAATCTGTGCGTGACTCGATCAACGCCGATTCGAAGATGAACATGGCCGGGCTCAGCGCGAACATCGTGACCGACTCGTTCGGTTCGCGACTGGTGATCGGCTCCGAAAAGACCGGTGCAGGCACCGACATTTCTGTCAGCGGTATTGCCGGTTTGGAGATCGATGGCACTCAGCCGATGTCGAGTGATACCAATCCGGCTTCCGCCGCCTCATCCGGCAATATCGGTGGGCTGGCCAAGGACGCGGTTTTCAGCGTCGACGGCATGCAACTGACCAGCAAGACCAATACAGTCACGCAGGCCATTTCCGGTCTTAAGCTCAATCTGGTTGCGCCAACCACCACGCCGATCACCGTGACAGTTGCCACAAACACTGAGGGTCTTAAAACCTCGATCCAGAAGTTTGTCGATGCCTATAACGCCGTGGCCAACGGCATTACTACGCTGACCAAGCCTTCCCTGGATGACAGTGGCAACCCGACCATCCCGGCACAGCTCACTGGTGACTCGCTGCCTCGTTCGATTCTGGCGGCTATTCGTGCACCACTGTCCGAAACGGGCGCCGGCGACAAGTTGACAGTGCTGGCGCAGTTGGGGATCACCACCAACCAGAAGACCGGTGCACTGGATTTCGACGACAAGAAATTCACGGCTGCCATGACCGACAAGAAGCTCGGTGGTGAAGTGCAGAAGCTGTTTACCGGTGATGGTACCAACCCGGGTCTGCTGGAACGCATGACTAACGCGATCAAGCCGTTTACCCAGGGTGTAGGTAGCATGACCGAGGGGATCCTGACCACTCGTACCAAGACCCTGGATATCACCAAGAAAAAGCTCAGCGATCAACAGGATGCCCTGGATCGCCGGGTAGCTACCCTGACAGCGGTGCTGACCAAGAAGTACAACGACATGGACACCCTGGTGGGCAAGCTGAAGGCCACCGCCAGTAACATCACGTCGATGTTTGAAGCCTTGACCGCCCAGCAAAAAGGCTGATATTCACTCAGCGCCAAAAGCCCGGCAGCGTTTTTCAGCGCTCCGGGCTTTTGTATTTGGCCTAAAGTTTTTTGACGTTGCGTCGATATATTGCTTATACGAACCCTTGAGTTTTGAAGAGGTATTACATGAATCCGATGTTAGCCCTTCGGCAGTACCAGAAGATCGGTGCGCAGGCGCAGACCTCCGAAGCCAGTCCCCACCGTCTGGTGCAGATGCTGATGGAAGGCGGCCTGGATCGTATCGCTCAGGCCAAGGGGGCGATCGAGCGCAAGGATATCGCCAACAAAGGCATATTCATCAGCAAGGCCATCGGCATCATTGGTGGTCTGCGTGAAGGCCTGGACCTGGAAAACTCCCTGGATACCCTGGGGGATCTGGACAGTCTGTATACCTACATGATGAAGCGCCTGGCTGAAGCCAATATCAAGACCGATCCGAAGATTCTCGATGAGGTCGCCGATCTGCTGCGTACGGTCAAGGATGGCTGGGATGCCATTGCCGCACCGGGTCCGCAGTTTTAAGGAGGAACACCATGAGTGCTGTCCTGCAACGCATTGAAGAAACCCGTGAGGCGCTGGTCGGCGCTCTGGCCGAGCGCAACTGGCAAGCCATTGGCGAGCTGGACCTGGCGTGCCGTTCATGCATGGAGGACGTGCTCAGCGAGGCTGAGGTCGACGAGGCGGCACTGCGTGACAATCTGGAGGAATTGTTGGGGGTCTACCGGCAGCTGCTTGAGGTGGCAACAGGGGAGCGCCAGGCGATAGTCGACGAGATGTCGCAGATCCAGCAAGCACAGAACGCGGCAAAGGTTTACCATTTGTTCGGTTGATGTTGAGTTAATCCCGAACACTGCGCGCCATAAATTTGACTGTGCACGCTTTTTTGACTTAACTAGTGGCTGTTTTCAGATTTCAGGCGTCTATAAGGCAGAAAATGCCTACAAGCGCGTCTAGCTTGCCCCTTATCTGGGCATTGAGTTGACTAGGGAAGTTGCTATTGCATGTGGCGTGAAACCAAAATTCTGCTGATCGATGACGATAGCGTGCGCCGCCGCGACCTGGCGGTGATTTTAAATTTTCTTGGCGAAGAAAATTTACCCTGCGGTAGCCATGACTGGCAGCAGGCTGTCGGCTCTTTGTCGTCAAGTCGCGAAGTAATTTGCGTCCTCATCGGGACCGTAAATGCTCCTGGTGCACTTCTGGGCCTGTTAAAGACACTCTCAACCTGGGATGAGTTCCTTCCAGTGCTGTTGATGGGCGAAAATTCTTCCATTGATCTGCCTGAAGACCAGCGTCGTCGTGTGCTTTCCACCCTGGAAATGCCTCCCAGCTACAGCAAATTGCTGGACTCCCTGCACCGGGCCCAGGTCTATCGTGAAATGTACGATCAGGCCCGTGAGCGCGGTCGTCACCGTGAACCCAATCTTTTCCGCAGCCTGGTAGGCACCAGTCGCGCCATCCAGCATGTGCGGCAGATGATGCAGCAGGTGGCGGATACCGACGCCAGTGTGCTGATCCTTGGCGAGTCGGGAACAGGCAAGGAAGTGGTAGCGCGCAACCTGCACTATCACTCCAAGCGGCGCGACGCGCCTTTCGTACCGGTCAATTGCGGCGCCATTCCGGCAGAGCTGCTGGAAAGTGAGCTGTTTGGCCATGAAAAGGGCGCGTTCACCGGTGCTATCACCAGTCGTGCCGGACGTTTCGAGCTGGCTAATGGCGGCACTCTGTTCCTCGACGAAATCGGCGATATGCCACTGCCGATGCAGGTCAAGTTGTTGCGGGTGCTGCAGGAGCGCACGTTCGAGCGCGTGGGCAGCAACAAGACCCAGGGTGTTGATGTGCGAATCATCGCTGCCACCCATAAGAACCTGGAAAGCATGATCGAGGTAGGCAGCTTCCGTGAGGATCTGTACTACCGCCTCAACGTGTTCCCCATTGAAATGGCGCCGCTGCGTGAGCGAGTGGAAGACATTCCGCTGCTGATGAATGAGCTGATTTCGCGAATGGAGCACGAGAAGCGCGGTTCTATCCGCTTCAACTCTGCCGCCATCATGTCGCTGTGCCGGCATGGCTGGCCGGGTAACGTTCGTGAGCTGGCCAACCTGGTGGAGCGCATGGCGATCATGCATCCCTATGGTGTGATTGGCGTCGTCGAGTTGCCGAAGAAGTTCCGCTATGTGGATGACGAAGACGAGCAGTTGGTGGACAGCCTGCGCAGCGATCTGGAAGAGCGCGTAGCGATCAACGGTCACGCGCCAGACTTCGCCGCCACGGCCATGCTGCCGCCGGAAGGCCTGGACCTGAAGGACTACCTCGGCAGCCTGGAGCAAGGGCTGATCCAGCAGGCGCTGGACGACGCCAATGGCATCGTGGCGCGGGCCGCAGAGCGCTTGCGCATCCGTCGCACCACCCTGGTGGAGAAGATGCGCAAGTACGGTATGAGCCGTCGTGAAGGTGATGAACAGGCGGATGATTGACGCCGGTTTTTCAAGTCTTTGAAAACTGGGTGGTTTTTTTTAGGCACGGGTATTGCTAAGTCTCTTGCAACGTTCCGTTTAACTGACGGTCAGCCACGCGAGAGTGCACGATGCCCCAAGCCGCCCAGATGTCTCCTGCCCCTGATGCACAGGGGCAATCGTCGTCCGTAGAGCAGGCAAGCCGGCTAGGTCTTGAGCAGGCCTTCGCCTTGTTCAACCAGATGTCGAGCCAACTTACTGACTCCTACAGCATGCTTGAGGCCCGGGTGACCGAGCTCAAGGGCGAGTTGGCGGTGGTCAGCGCCCAGCGCATGCAGGAGCTGGCGGAAAAGGAGCGTCTGGCCAATCGTCTGCAGAACCTGCTGGACCTGTTGCCGGGCGGGGTCATCGTGATTGATGGTCATGGCATCGTCACCGAGGCCAACCCGGCAGCCTGCGAGCTGCTGGGGCTGCCGCTGGAAGGGCAGTTGTGGCGCAACATCATCGCCCGCAGCTTTGCCCCTCGCGAAGATGATGGCCATGAAATTTCCCTGCGCGACGGTCGACGCCTGTCGATTGCCACGCGCTCGCTGGATGCCGAGCCCGGGCAGTTGGTGCTGCTCAATGACTTGACTGAAACCCGTCATCTGCAAGACCAGTTGGCCCGTCATGAGCGTCTGTCCTCCCTGGGCAAGATGGTTGCCTCCCTGGCTCACCAGATCCGCACGCCGCTGTCGGCGGCCCTGCTGTACGCCAGCCATCTCACTGAGCAGGAACTGCCGGTAGCTACCCATCAGCGCTTTGCCGGGCGGCTCAAGGAGCGTTTGCACGAGCTGGAACATCAAGTGCGCGACATGCTGGTGTTCGCCCGTGGCGAATTGCCCCTGACCGATCGCCTGACGCCCAAGTCGCTGTTGCAGTCGTTGCAGGCCGCGGCCCTGACCCATGTGCAGGACGTTGCCGTGCGCTGGCAGTGCGATAGCCACCACGGTGAGTTGCTGTGCAATCGCGACACTCTGGTGGGCGCCTTGCTCAATCTGATCGAGAACGCGGTGCAGGCCAGTGCCGGCGCGGCGCGACTCAAGGTGCACCTGTACAGCCGCGGCGACACCTTGCGGCTGTGCATCAGTGACAGTGGCAGTGGTATCGACGCTGCGGTCCTGGAGCGCCTGGGAGAGCCGTTCTTCACCACCAAGGCCAATGGAACCGGGCTGGGCCTGACGGTGGTCAAGGCGGTAGCCCGTGCTCATCAGGGAGAATTGTCGCTGCGCTCGCGTCCTGGGCGCGGTACTTGTGCGCTGGTGACACTGCCTCTGTTCTCCAGCGTGCATGGAGTGGAGTGAAGGTAATGGCAATCAAGGTTCTACTGGTTGAAGACGACCGCGCATTGCGCGAGGCCCTGGCGGATACCCTGCTGCTGGCCGGTCATGACTACAAGGCTGTCGGCAGTGCTGAGGAAGCATTGGAGGCTGTGGCCGCGGAGCCCTTCAGCCTGGTGGTCAGCGACGTCAACATGCCGGGCATGGACGGTCATCAATTGCTTGGCCTGCTGCGAGCCCGCCAGCCACAACTGCCGGTGTTGCTGATGACTGCCCATGGCGCCGTCGAGCGTGCCGTGGACGCCATGCGCCAGGGGGCGGCCGATTATCTGGTCAAGCCTTTCGAGCCGCGGGCCCTGCTGGACCTGGTGGCGCGCCATGCCTTGGGCGGCCTGGGTGTTGGCGAGGATGAGGGGCCTGTGGCCTTCGAACCAGCCAGCGCTCAGTTGCTGGAGCTGGCGGCGCGGGTGGCCCGCAGTGACTCCACGGTGCTGATTTCCGGTGAATCCGGCACTGGCAAGGAGGTGCTGGCGCGCTATATCCATCAGCATTCCCATCGAGTCAATCAGCCGTTTATCGCCATCAACTGCGCGGCCATCCCGGACAACATGCTCGAAGCCACTTTGTTCGGGCACGAAAAGGGCTCTTTCACAGGGGCCATCGCTGCCCAGCCCGGCAAGTTCGAGCAGGCCGATGGCGGCACCATCCTGCTGGACGAGATTTCCGAAATGCCTCTGGGCTTGCAGGCCAAGCTGCTGCGGGTCTTGCAGGAGCGCGAAGTGGAGCGGGTGGGTGCGCGCAAGCCGATCACCCTGGATATCCGTGTGGTCGCCACCACCAACCGCGATCTGGCGGGGGAGGTAGCGGCCGGCCGTTTCCGTGAGGACTTGTATTACCGTTTGTCGGTATTTCCTCTGGCCTGGAAGCCGTTGCGCGAGCGTACCGCCGATATCCTGCCGCTGGCCGAGCGCCTGCTGGCCAAGCACGTCAATAAAATGAAGCACGCGGCGGCCAGGCTATCGGCCAAGGCCCAGGAGTGCCTGCTGGCCTATCCATGGCCAGGCAACGTTAGAGAACTGGACAACGCATTGCAGCGCGCATTGATCCTGCAGCAGGGGGGCTTGATCCAGCCGGAAGATTTCTGTCTTGCCGGCCCTGTGGCTTGTGCTCCGCTGCCGGCGCTGGCGCCCGTGGTGCAGATGGCAGCGCGTGGCACGGCTGCCGAGGTGGAGGTGCCGGCTCAAGAATCCGGTGGCCTGGGCGATGACCTGCGGCGCCGGGAGTTTCAGATGATCATCGATACCCTGCGCTCCGAGCGCGGGCGACGCAAGGAGGCCGCGGAACGCCTGGGTATCAGCCCGCGGACCTTGCGCTACAAGTTGGCGCAGATGCGCGATGCTGGAATGGACGTCGAGGCCTATCTGTTCGCGACCTGATCTGTGAGAGGCAAGCCCGGGATGGGCTTTTGTCGATAAGGGCCATGGAGCTGGCACCCTTGTTGCTAACACCTCACTAACCGCTGAGTGAGCGTCAAAAAATTGCGGGTCGTCAGAGAGAGTAGACCATGAGCCAAGGTGTTGAATTTAATCGGTTGATGCTGGATATGCGTGCCATGCAGATGGACGCAATGTCGCAGCCTAAATCCGCCGCGGTGGCAGATGTCAGCGGCAGCAGCTTTGCTGACATGCTTGGCCAGGCCGTGAACAAGGTCAATGACACTCAGCAGGCGTCCAATCAGCTGTCCAGTGCCTTTGAAATTGGCAAGAGCGGTGTCGACCTGACGGACGTGATGATTTCCTCGCAAAAGGCCAGCGTGTCTTTTCAAGCTTTGACCCAGGTTCGCAACAAGCTGGTTCAAGCGTATCAAGACATCATGCAGATGCCGGTTTAAGGACGAGATTGAGTCATGGCAGAAGCAGTCGCCGATAACGTACCGGCCAAGGCCGCCCCGATCGACGGTAAACCGCCGCTGTTCGGTTTGTCCTTCCTGGAAAACCTGTCCCAGATGACCATGCTGCGTCAGGTCGGCCTGTTGGTGGGCCTGGCCGCCAGCGTGGCGATTGGTTTTGCCGTGGTGCTGTGGTCCCAGCAACCCGATTACCGGCCGCTGTACGGCAGCCTGGCGGGTATGGACGCCAAGCAGGTCATGGATACCCTGGCCTCTGCCGACATTCCTTACACCGTAGAGCCCAATTCCGGCGCCTTGCTGGTCAAGGCCGATGACCTGTCCCGAGCCCGCCTGAAGCTGGCCGCGGCTGGCGTAGCGCCGGGTGACGGCAACGTCGGTTTCGAGATCCTCGATAAAGAGCAGGGCCTGGGTACCAGTCAGTTCATGGAAGCGACCCGTTACCGTCGCGGCCTGGAAGGCGAGCTGGCTCGCACCATCTCCAGCCTGAACAACGTCAAGGGCGCCCGGGTACACCTGGCGATTCCCAAAAGCTCAGTGTTCGTGCGTGATGAACGCAAGCCCAGCGCCTCGGTCCTGGTAGAACTCTACTCCGGCCGTTCCCTGGAGCCCGGCCAGGTCATGGCCATCGTCAACCTGGTGGCGACCAGTGTTCCCGAGCTGAACAAGTCCCAGGTCACCGTGGTCGATCAGAAGGGCAACCTGTTGTCCGACCAGGCGGAAAACTCCGCACTGACCATGGCTGGCAAGCAGTTCGACTACAGCCGCCGCCTGGAAGGCATGCTGACCCAGCGGGTGCACAACATCCTGCAACCGGTGCTGGGCAACGATCGCTACAAGGCTGAAGTCTCGGCGGACGTCGACTTCAGTGCTGTGGAATCCACCTCCGAACAGTTCAACCCCGACCAGCCGGCCCTGCGCAGCGAGCAGTCGGTGAATGAGCAGCGCTCCAGCAGCAACGGCCCGCAAGGCGTGCCGGGTGCTCTGAGCAACCAGCCGCCAGCGCCGGCCTCTGCGCCACAAACCACCGGTGGCGCCACTGCCGCCGCCGGCATGGTGCAACCGGGCCAGCCACTGCTGGACGCCAACGGCCAACAGATCATGGACCCGGCCACCGGCCAGCCGATGCTGGCGCCGTACCCGTCGGACAAGCGTCAACAATCCACCAAGAACTTTGAGCTCGATCGCTCCATCAGCCATACCAAGCAGCAGCAGGGTCGCCTGAATCGTCTGTCGGTAGCGGTAGTGGTGGACGACCAGGTCAAGGTCAACCCGGCCAATGGCGAAACCAGCCGAGCGCCGTGGAGCGCCGACGAATTGGCGCGTTTCACCCGTCTGGTGCAGGACGCCGTGGGCTTCGATGCCAGCCGTGGCGACAGCGTCAGCGTGATCAATGTGCCGTTCTCCGCCGAACGCGGGGAAGTGATCGCCGATATTCCGTTCTACTCGCAGCCCTGGTTCTGGGACATCGTCAAGCAAGTGCTCGGCGTGCTGTTCATTCTGGTGCTGGTGTTCGGCGTGTTGCGTCCGGTGCTCAACAACATCACTGGCGGCGGCAAGAACAAAGAACTGGCAGGCCTGGGCAGTGACGTCGAACTGGGCGGCATGGGCGGCCTGGACGGTGAGTTGGGCAACGACCGCGTGAGCCTCGGCGGCCCGCAGAGCATTCTGCTGCCGAGCCCGAGCGAGGGTTATGACGCTCAGTTGAACGCAATCAAGAGTCTGGTGGCTGAAGACCCGGGTCGAGTGGCTCAGGTCGTGAAAGAGTGGATTAACGCAGATGAGTGATAACCGAGCCGCTACCGCCAAACTGACCCGGGTCGACAAAGCCGCGATCCTGCTGCTGTCCCTGGGTTCTACCGATGCTGCGCAAGTGTTGCGCCACATGGGCCCCAAAGAGGTCCAGCGGGTGGGCGTGGCCATGGCGCAGATGGGTAACGTGCACCGCGAGCAGGTCGAACAGGTGATGAGCGAGTTCGTCGATATTGTCGGCGACCAGACCAGCCTGGGCGTCGGTTCCGATGACTACGTGCGCAAGATGCTCACCCAGGCCCTGGGCGAAGACAAGGCCAACGGCCTGATCGACCGTATTCTGCTGGGTGGCAACACCAGCGGCCTGGACAGCCTGAAGTGGATGGAGCCGCGGGCCGTTGCCGACGTGATCCGCTACGAGCACCCGCAGATCCAGGCCATCGTGGTGGCCTACCTCGATCCTGACCAGGCCGGCGAAGTGCTCGGCAACTTCGACCACAAGGCGCGCCTGGACATCATCCTGCGGGTTTCCTCGCTCAACACCGTGCAACCCGCGGCGCTCAAGGAACTCAACCAGATTCTCGAGAAGCAGTTCTCCGGCAACTCCAACGCATCGCGGACCACCCTGGGTGGTATCAAGCGTGCAGCCGACATCATGAACTTCCTCGACAGCTCGATCGAAGGCCAGCTGATGGATTCGATCCGCGAAGTGGACGAAGACCTGTCGGGCCAGATCGAAGACCTGATGTTCGTCTTCAACAACCTCGCCGATGTCGACGATCGCGGCATCCAGGCGCTGCTGCGCGAAGTCTCTTCCGACGTGCTGGTGCTGGCCCTCAAGGGCTCGGACGAAGGGGTCAAGGAAAAGATCTTCAAGAACATGTCCAAGCGTGCGGCGGAACTGCTGCGCGACGACCTGGAAGCCAAGGGCCCGGTTCGCGTCAGCGATGTGGAAACCGCGCAGAAGGAAATCCTCACCATTGCCCGCCGTATGGCCGAAGCCGGAGAAATCGTTCTCGGCGGGAAGGGCGGCGAAGAAATGATCTAAGGTCGCTTTATGTCGTCCAGCAGTGATGAGTCCCAAAGCGAGCTGATTCGCGCCCGGGACGTCGAGGGTTTTGACGTCTGGGCGCTGCCCAGTTTCGATCCCGAGCCGCCCGAGCCTGAACCCGAGCCGGAAGAGGTGCAGGAGGAGATCGAGGAAGTGCCGCTGGAGGAAGTCCAGCCGCTGACCCTTGAAGAGCTCGAGAGCATCCGCCAGGAAGCCTATAACGAAGGGTTCGCCACCGGCGAGAAAGAGGGCTTTCACAGCACCACCCTCAAAGTGCGCCAGGAAGCCGAAGTGGCACTGAGCGCCAAGTTGCAGGCGCTCGAGCAACTGATGGCCAACCTGTTCGAGCCCATTGCCGAGCAGGACACCCAGATTGAAAAGACCCTGGTGGAGCTGGTGCGGCATATCACCCGCCAGGTGATCCAGCGCGAGCTGGCGATGGACTCCACGCAGATCGAACATGTCATGCGCGAAGCGCTCAAGCTGCTGCCCCTGGGCGTCGGTAATGTGCGCCTGTACGTCAATCCGCAGGATTTCGAGCAGGTCAAAAGCCTGCGCGAGCGCCATGAGGAAAGCTGGCGCATCGTCGAGGACGAAGCGCTGCTGCCCGGCGGTTGCCGGGTCGAGACCGAGTACAGCCGTATCGACGCCAGCATGGAAACCCGGATCGCCCAGGCCATGGACCAGCTGTCCGACCAGTTGCACGAACAATCGCTGCATCCGGCAGCGGCGGACCTTGGCCTGGACCTGGGGCCGTTGACGCCGTCGGCGCCGCAGAGCGACATCGCCGACCCCGCTATTGACCCTGGCGCCGCCGCGCACGAGCCAGCGGACCCTAGCAATGCGCCTTGAACGCACCAGCTTCGGCAAGCGCCTGGGGGGCTATGCCCAGGCCATCAGCCTGCCGGGCCAGCCAATCCTTGAGGGCCGCTTGCTGCGCATGGTCGGCCTGACACTGGAAGCCGAAGGCTTGCGCGCGGCCATGGGCACCCGGTGCATGGTGATCAACGATGACAGCTACCACCCGGTCAAGGTCGAAGCCGAGGTCATGGGGTTCTCCGGGACCAAGGTATTCCTGATGCCAGTGGGCAGCGTGGCCGGGATCGCTCCGGGCGCGCGCGTGGTGCCCCTGGCCGACACCGGCCGTTTGCCCATGGGCATGAGCATGCTCGGGCGTGTGCTGGACGGCGCCGGCAGGGCGCTGGATGGCAAGGGCGCGATGCGTGCCGAAGACTGGGTGCCGATGGACGGCCCCGCCATCAACCCGCTCAAGCGCGACCCCATCAGCCAGCCGCTGGATGTGGGTATTCGCAGTATCAACGGTTTATTGACGGTAGGTCGTGGTCAGCGTCTCGGCCTGTTCGCCGGTACCGGCGTGGGCAAGAGTGTGCTGCTTGGCATGATGACCCGCTTCACCGAGGCCGACATCATTGTGGTCGGGCTGATCGGCGAGCGGGGACGTGAGGTCAAGGAGTTCATCGAGCACATCCTGGGTGAGGAAGGCCTCAAGCGTTCGGTGGTGGTGGCCTCGCCAGCGGATGATGCTCCGCTGATGCGTCTGCGGGCTGCGATGTACTGCACGCGGATCGCCGAATATTTTCGCGACAAGGGCAAGAACGTCCTGTTGCTGATGGATTCCCTGACACGTTTCGCCCAGGCCCAGCGGGAAATCGCCCTGGCCATCGGCGAGCCGCCGGCCACCAAGGGCTATCCGCCTTCGGTGTTCGCCAAGCTGCCCAAGCTGGTGGAGCGTGCCGGCAATGCCGAGGCCGGCGGCGGTTCGATCACCGCCTTCTACACGGTATTGTCCGAAGGCGATGACCAGCAGGACCCGATCGCCGACTCGGCGCGGGGCGTGCTCGACGGGCATATCGTGCTGTCCAGGCGCCTGGCGGAAGAGGGGCACTACCCGGCCATCGACATCGAGGCCTCCATCAGCCGGGTCATGCCGGCGGTGATCAGCCCTGACAACATGGCGCGGGCGCAGTACTTCAAACAGCTGTGGTCGCGTTACCAGCAGGCCCGGGACCTGATCAGCGTCGGTGCCTATGTGGCCGGCGGCGACCGGGATACCGATACGGCCATCTCCCTGCATCCGGCCATGGTTGCGTACCTGCGCCAGGGGCTCAATGACAACATCAGCCTGGGCCATAGCCAGACCCACCTGGAAATGCTTTTCGCTCCGGCAGCGGGCGGGTAACCGGCCATGGCCGATAGCCGTGCGGCGCGCCTGGCGCCGGTGGTGGACATGGCAGAGAGTGCCGAGCGCACGGCCGCCCAGCGCCTGGAGTACTTTCACGGCCAGGTGCGTGTGGCCGAGAGCAAGCTGGGGGACCTGGAGCGTTTTCGTGGCGACTACCAGGAACAGTGGGTCGAGCGCGGCAAGTTGGGGGTCAGTGGCCACTGGCTGATGAACTACCAGTACTTTCTCAGCCAGCTGGATACCGCCGTCGGTCAGCAGCGACAGAGCCTGGCCTGGCACCAGAACAACCTCGATCGCGCCCGGGAGGCCTGGCAGCAGGCATACGCCCGGGTCGAGGGGCTGCGCAAGCTGGTGCAGCGCTATATCGACGAGGCGCGGGCGCTTGAGGACAAGCGTGAGCAGAAGTTGCTGGATGAACTTTCCCAGCGCTTGCCTCGTCAGAGCCCATACTGATGGTGCTCATTTGCCCCGTGCGGGTTGTCCCCCCGGCGAGTGGGTGCTAAACCTTTTAGACGTCGCCAATGACAAGGAAGCAGTCACATGTCGGTCGTTACAGAAATATCCCCGGACGGGCAAAAACTCACGATCTCCATCAGAGGCCGTTTCGATTTCGGACGCCACCAGGAGTTTCGCGAATCCTACGAGCGACTCAACCGGACACCGGAGTCCATCGTGGTGGACCTCAAGGAAGCCACCTATCTCGACAGTTCGGCCCTGGGCATGCTGCTGTTGCTGCGTGACCACGCCGGCGGCGACAACGCCGATGTCCGGGTAATCAACAGCAACTCGGATGTGCGCAAGATCCTCGCCATCTCCAACTTCGACAAGCTTTTCGACATCAGTTGACCGGTATGCGGTCGATGCTCGAGCCCCTGTGTGTGCTGATCGCCGAAGATGGCGCAGCGGACCGCATGCTGCTGTCCAGCATCATCCGGTGCCAGGGGCATCAGGTGCTGGCGGCAAGCAACGGCGCCGAGGCGGTGCAGCTGTTTCAGCAACAGCGCCCGCACATCGTGCTGATGGATGCATTGATGCCGGTGATGGACGGTTTCGAGGCTGCCCGGCAGATCAAGGCCCTGGCTGGCGAGACCCTGGTGCCGATCATCTTTCTCACCTCCTTGAGCGGCGGCGAGGCCCTGGCTCGCTGCCTGGAAGCGGGTGGCGACGACTTTCTGGCCAAGCCTTACAACCCGGTGGTGCTGGGTGCCAAGATCAACGCCATGGACCGCCTGCGCCGTCTGCAAGAGACCGTGCTGCACCAGCGTGACCAGATCACTCGCCACCACGACTATCTGCTCAACGAGCAGCGGGTGGCCAAGGCGGTGTTCGACAAGGTCGCCCATGCCGGCTGCCTGGATGCGCCGAATATCCGTTACCTGCAATCGCCCTATGCCCTGTTCAACGGCGACCTGTTGTTGGCGGCCTACACCCCGGCCGGAGACATGCACGTACTGCTGGGGGATTTCACCGGCCATGGGCTGCCTGCGGCGGTAGGCGCCATGCCGCTGGCGGAGGTGTTCTACGGCATGACCGCCAAGGGCTACGGCCTGCCGGAAACCCTGCGGGAGATGAATGCCAAGCTCAAGCGCATCCTGCCCGTGGACATGTTCTGCTGTGCCACCCTGCTGTGCCTGAGTTCCCAGCGGCGGGCGGTGGAGGTGTGGAACGGCGGCATGCCCGAAGGGTATCTGTACCGGCACGCCAGCGGCGCACGCACGCCGCTGGTGGCTCGCCACTTGCCCCTGGGTGTGCTGAGCGCCGAGGCCTTCGAGGACAGCACCGAAGTGTTTTCCATGGCGCCGGGAGACCGCGTCTTCCTGTTGTCGGATGGGGTGATCGATACCTGTAACACCGAGGAGCAACTGTTTGGCGTCGAGCGATTGCACCAGGTGTTTGCCGCCAATCGCCAGGAAGATCAGCTGTTCGAAGAGATCCGGCACGCCCTGGAGCGCTTTGGCGGCAGTGCCCGGGATGATGTGAGCATGGTCGAGGTGGGGTTGCCGGAGTTTCCCCGGTTGGCGCCGCCGGCTCTGGTGTACTCCGACAGTGGCCAGTCCTGCCCGCTGGACTGGTCGGTGAGTTTCGAGTTTCGGGCTGCCACCCTCAAGCGTTTCAATCCCTTGCCCTATCTGCTGCAACTGTTGCTTGAGGTGCATGGCCTGCGCTCCCAGAGCGGGGCGCTGTACAGCGTTTTGGCAGAGCTCTACTCCAATGCCCTGGAGCATGGCGTGCTCAAGCTCGACTCGCGGCTCAAGCGCGATGCCGAGGGGTTTACCCGCTATTACCGCGAACGCTCGACGCGGCTTGCGCAGTTGCAGGAGGGTTTTGTCCGGGTGCATCTGCAAGTGCAGCCCCTGGAAGCGGGAGGGCGCCTGGTGGTGCGCGTCGAGGACAGTGGCGAGGGCTTCGATGTGGCTGCGGTCCTGGCGCGGCCCAATGATATGGAGCGTCTGTCGGGGCGTGGCGTCAGTCTGATCCGGCAGATGAGCCGGCAGGCCGTGTGGGCGGATGATGGGCGCAGTGTCTGCGTGGAGTTTTCTTGGGAGGCTCTGGCATAATTCCCGGGTTCTTGATCAAGGAGTGAACAAGTGGCTGAGATTCATCTGGACCACACGGTGCTCAATGCTTTGCAAGAGGTCATGGAGGATGAATATCCCGTCCTGCTGGATACCTTCGTCTGCGATTCCGAGGAGCGTGTGCGGCTGCTGCATAAGTCCGAGGATACGATTTTGCTGGTAGCCACCGCCCACAGCCTCAAGGGCAGCAGCAGCAACATGGGCGCCACCCGCCTGGCCGAGCTCTGTCATCAGCTGGAGCTGCGGGCCGGGCAGTCGGCCGCAGATGGCATTCGACAATTGGTGGGGGAGATCGACGGCGAGTTCGCTATCGTTCGGCGCTTGTGCGAGCAGGAGCTGCAGCGCTTTCATTGTTGAGAAACAGCTTTTTATCTGCGGATTGATAAAGCTGGCCCGGCCTTTGCATTCAAGTCTTCCAACTGTACCTATGATCCCCGTGCAGCGGAGACTGTCCCATGGCTGTTACCCCTAATTCGCTTCTTCAGGCCACTGCCCAGGCCAGCGCTAAGTCCAAGACTCAAGCGGCACCTGTCAGCCCCCTGGCGAGCATTGCCGAGCCTGGGGACAAGGCTTCCAGCTTCGCGCAGCTCTACGCCAAGGAATCCCAGAACCAGCCGCAGGCCAAGCCTCCAAGCTTTGCCGACAACTCGCCCAAGCCGGTGCGCGACAAGGGGGCTGACAGTAGCCCGAAGAAGGATGTCAGCAAGGACTCTTCTGCCGCGCCGCAGCCAGCCGTTGCCGATAGCGGCAAATCCTTGCCTGCCGACAAGCCGGCCAGCAGCGACAGCAAAACAGCGCCCACTGATGCTGCCAAGCCGGCGGATACCGCACAAACCGACACCCCACCCCCCAGTGATCCGATGCTGGATCCAAGCCTGGTACAGGTCGCGCCGCCACAGCCTGTGGTGCCGGCTGAACCGGCCCCGGCGACACCTGCGCCGCCTCAGATCGAGGCGGCTCCCGTCGCCCCTGCGCCGGCCATCGTTGCCGCAGTGGTGGCGCCACCCGTCGAGCCGGCCAAGCCTGAATTCGACCCCGAGGCTGATCCTCTGGATGCCTTGCCTGCGGTGCGCCTGGCCATGGAGCAGGGCGGCCATGTGTCGGCGTCCAGCCAGAGCCAGCCGAAGGCCGCGCCAGGCAATGCCGGCAATGAAGGGCAGCTGGCCTCGGTGCAGAACTTCGCCAATGGCATGGCCGGCATGCTCGAGCAGCAGGCGGGCAAGAGCGGCACCGAGCAGGGCGGCGAAAAGGCCTTTAGCGGGTTGATCGCCGATGGCTTGAAGGACCTCAAGGGGGCTTCAAGTGATACTCGGGTGGATGATTTCGCCAATCGCCTGGCGGCCTTGACCCAGGCCGCGACGCCCAAGACGGCCAACGCGGTGCCGGTCAACCAGCCGCTGGCCATGCACCAGAATGGCTGGACTGAAGAGGTGGTCAACCGGGTGATGTACCTGTCCAGCACCAGCCTCAAGTCGGCAGACATCCAGTTGCAGCCGGCCGAGCTGGGGCGCCTGGACATTCGCGTGCACATGATTCCGGACCAGCAGACCCAGGTCACCTTCATGAGTGCCCATGCTGGCGTTCGCGAAGCCCTGGAAGGGCAGATGCACCGCATGCGCGACATGTTCAACCAGCAGGGCCTGGGGCAGGTGGACGTCAACGTCTCCGATCAGTCCCGTGGCTGGCAGGGCCAGGAGCAGGCGCAGCAGGAGCAGAATCGCCGCAGCGGTTCCAGCACCAGCGGCGGGCGCCTGGACAATGGCGATGATGAGTCGTCCCCGGCCGTGGCAGAAGTGCAGGCTCCGGTACAGACCGTGATCGGCAGCAGCGCCGTCGACTACTACGCCTGACCTGTGGCGGGGGTCGCTACCGGCCCCTGCACTGATCCTCGCGGTGTAACTGCAACAGCTTGCACCCCAGGTTTCCCTTCGCAGCATTGCCCTTCGCTGTTGATCCCTGCCTTTCTGACAAATCTGGCATAACACTTGCTCTTGCCTTGCCGTGCGACTGTGAACCCCCGATTAGTGACGGATTATTGGCATGGCGAAGAGCGAAGCAGCAGAAAAACCCACCGCAGGGAAAAGCAAACTCAAGCTTATCCTCTTGATTGTCCTGGCGTTGTTGCTGGCCATCGGCCTGTCGGTCGGCGCCACCTGGTACTTCATGCACAGTGCTCAGAGCAAGCCGGCCCCGGCTGCAGAGACCGCCAGCAACGTCAAGCCTGCGGCGATCTACGAGCCCATGGCCCCAGCCTTTGTTGCCAACTTCACGCAGAACGGCCGGCAGCGCTACATGCAGGTGAGCATTACCCTGCTGGCGCGCAATCAGGCCGACCTGGATGCGCTGAAAGTGCACATGCCGGTGATCCGCAACAACCTGGTCATGCTCTTCTCCGGGCAGAGTTTCGACACCCTGGCCACTCCGGTCGGCCAGGAAATGCTCCGCCAGAAGGCCACCGCCAGCGTTCAGGAAGTGGCGCAGAAAGAGGTGGGCAAAGTGGTGGTCGAGCAGTTGCTCTTTACTAACTTCGTACTGCAGTAGGAACACGACATGGCCGTGCAGGACCTGCTGTCCCAGGATGAGATCGATGCGCTGTTGCATGGCGTCGACGACGGTCTGGTACAGACCGAACACGCTGCCGAGCCCGGCAGTGTCAAAAGCTACGACCTGACCAGCCAGGATCGCATCGTCCGTGGACGCATGCCGACCCTGGAAATGATCAACGAGCGTTTCGCTCGCTATACCCGTATCAGCATGTTCAACATGCTGCGCCGTTCGGCTGACGTGGCAGTGGGTGGCGTGCAGGTAATGAAGTTCGGCGAGTATGTGCACTCGCTGTACGTACCCACCAGTCTGAACCTGGTGAAGATCAAGCCGCTGCGCGGCACCGCGCTGTTCATTCTTGACGCCAAGCTGGTATTCAAGCTGGTGGACAACTTCTTCGGCGGCGATGGCCGCCACGCGAAGATCGAAGGGCGCGAATTCACCCCGACCGAACTGCGGGTGGTGCGCATGGTGCTGGAACAGGCCTTCGTCGATCTCAAGGAAGCATGGCAGGCGATCATGCCGGTCAACTTCGAGTACATAAACTCGGAAGTGAACCCGGCCATGGCCAACATCGTCGGTCCCAGCGAAGCCATTGTGGTGTCGACCTTCCACATCGAGCTCGATGGCGGTGGCGGCGACCTGCACGTGACCATGCCGTATTCGATGATCGAGCCGATCCGCGAAATGCTCGACGCCGGCTTCCAGTCCGACCTGGACGACCAGGACGAACGCTGGAGCAAGGCTCTGCGCGAGGATGTGCTGGATGTGGCCGTGCCGCTGAGCGCCACTGTCGCCCGTCGTCAGTTGCGCCTGCGGGACATCCTGCACATGCAGCCTGGCGATGTAATCCCGGTGGAACTGCCCGAAGACATGATCATGCGCGCCAATGGCGTGCCGTCGTTCAAGGTCAAGCTGGGTTCCCACAAGGGCAACCTGGCGCTGCAAGTGATCGAGCCGATCGAGCGCCGTTGAGCGGCGCTCCAACCTGTTTGCTGTTCAATGAATTTTTGCCCGTCGAGGACCCATGATGGCTGACGAAATTAACTCCCAGGACGACCAGGCGCTGGCCGACGAGTGGGCTGCTGCGCTGGAAGAAACCGGTGATGCCGGTCAGGCGGATATCGATGCCCTGCTGGCGGCGGACGCCGGCGCCGCGTCAAGTTCCGGGCGCTTGCAGATGGAAGAGTTCGGCAGCGTGCCGAAGAACCATGAGCCGGTCACCCTGGACGGCCCTAACCTGGACGTGATTCTGGATATCCCGGTATCGATCTCCATGGAAGTGGGCAGTACCGATATCAACATTCGCAACCTGCTGCAGCTCAACCAGGGCTCGGTGATCGAGCTCGATCGCCTGGCCGGCGAGCCGCTGGACGTGCTGGTCAACGGCACCCTGATCGCCCATGGCGAGGTGGTTGTGGTCAACGAAAAGTTCGGCATTCGCCTGACTGACGTGATCAGCCCCAGCGAACGCATCAAGAAGCTGCGCTAAGTGAACAAGCTGCTTGGCATTGCATTCGCGCTGCCCCTGAGCGCCCTGGCCGCGGAGCCGGCGGCCACCGCCGCGGTGGCGGCGGCTGCGCCCGTGACCGGCAGTGTCAGCGGCCAGTTGACCCAGCTGGTACTGGGCCTGCTGCTGGTGATCGGCGTGATCTTCTTCCTGGCCTGGCTGTTGCGCCGGGTGCAGCAGGCCGGTCCTGCCGGCAAGGGGCAGGTGATCGAACTGATCGGCTCCCGGGCTCTGGGCCCGCGCGATCGCCTGGTGCTGGTGCAGGTTGGCAACGAGCAGATCCTGCTGGGCCTGACCCCGGGCACCATCACCCCGTTGCATGTACTCAAAGAGCCGGTGCAGGTGCCCAGTGCCGAGCAGGCGACGCCCGAGTTCGCCCAGCGCCTGATGGAGCTGTTGGGCAAGGATCAGAAGGATAAGAAGTAATGCCGTTGCGCATCATCTTGACGTTGGCACTGATGCTGGTGGCGCCGCTGGCGTTGGCGGCGGACCCGTTGTCGATCCCGGCGATCACCCTTGGCACCAATGCCAGCGGCCAGCAGGAGTATTCGGTCAGCCTGCAGATCCTGCTGATCATGACGGCGCTGAGCTTCATTCCAGCGTTCGTCATGCTGATGACCAGCTTCACCCGGATCATCATCGTCTTCTCGATCCTGCGTCAGGCCCTGGGCCTGCAGCAGACCCCGTCGAACCAGATCCTCACCGGCATGGCGCTGTTTCTTACCATGTTCATCATGGCGCCGGTGTTCGACCGGGTGAACCAGGACGCCTTGCAGCCCTACCTGGCGGAAAAACTCACCGCCCAGGACGCCGTGGCCAAGGCTCAGGTGCCGATCAAGGACTTCATGCTGGCGCAGACCCGCAGCAGCGACCTGGAGCTGTTCATGCGCCTGTCCAAGCGCACCGACATCGCCAGCCCTGACCAGGCGCCGCTGACCATCCTGGTCCCGGCCTTCGTCACCTCCGAGCTCAAGACTGCGTTCCAGATCGGCTTCATGATCTTCATTCCGTTCCTGATCATCGACCTGGTGGTGGCCAGTGTGCTGATGGCCATGGGCATGATGATGCTCTCGCCCCTGATCATTTCCCTGCCGTTCAAGATCATGCTGTTCGTCCTCGTGGACGGTTGGGCGTTGATCATCGGTACCCTGGCGGGCAGTTTCGGTGGTGTTTAAAACCTTGTTTGCGGGTGATCGACAATGACTCCGGAAGTCGCGGTAGACCTGTTTCGCGAAGCGCTCTGGCTGACCACCATGATGGTGGCGGTGCTGGTGGTGCCCAGCTTGTTGGTGGGCCTGATGGTGGCCATGTTCCAGGCTGCCACCCAGATCAACGAACAGACCCTGAGCTTCCTGCCGCGCCTGCTGGTGATGCTGGTGACCCTGATTGTCGCCGGGCCCTGGCTGGTGCAAACCTTCATGGAATACATCCGTCAGTTGTACGGCAGTATTCCGCAGTTGATCGGCTGAGCCCATGTCCCTGCTGGCGTTGACCGACACCCAGATCAGTACCTGGGTGGCGAGCTTCATGTTGCCGCTGTTCCGGGTCACCTCGCTGCTGATGGTGATGCCGGTCTTCGGGACCACCCTGGTGCCGCGGCGGGTACGCTTGTACTTTGCCCTGGCGATCACCGTGGTGATAGCGCCGGGGCTGCCGCCCATGCCCGAAGTGCACGCCCTGGATCTCAGCGGCCTGTTGCTGGTCGCCGAACAGATCCTGATCGGCGCGGTACTGGGGTTTTCCCTGCAGCTGTTCTTCCAGGCTTTCGTGGTTGCCGGACAGATCGTGGCGATCCAGATGGGCATGGGGTTCGCTTCCATGGTCGACCCCACCAACGGTGTGTCGGTGGCGGTGATCGGGCAGTTCTTCACCATGCTGGTGACCCTGTTGTTCCTGGCCATGAACGGCCACCTGGTGGTGTTCGAGGTGCTTACGGAGAGCTTTACCACCCTGCCGGTGGGTGGCGGCCTGATGGTCAACCATTACTGGGAGCTGGCAGGCAAGCTCGGTTGGGTGCTGGGGGCGGCGCTGCTGCTGGTATTGCCGGCGATCACCGCGCTGCTGGTGGTGAACATCGCCTTTGGCGTCATGACTCGCGCGGCGCCGCAATTGAACATCTTTTCCATCGGCTTTCCCCTGACCCTGGTGCTGGGCATGGGCATCGTCTGGATCAGCCTGGCTGACATTCTCAACCAGTATCAACCGCTGGCCTCCGAGGCCCTGCAGTTCTTGCGCGAACTGGCGAGGGCACGCTGAACCATGGCAGAGAGCGAGAGCGGTCAGGACAAGACAGAAGAGCCCACGGAGAAACGCAAAAAGGACTCCCGGGAAAAGGGCGAGATTGCCCGCTCCAAGGAGCTCAATACCCTGGCCATCATGCTGGCGGGGGCGGGTGGTCTGCTGGTCTATGGTGGTGGCCTGGCCCTGGACCTGCTGGAAATCATGCGCCTGAACTTCTCCCTGCCCCGTGAAGTGCTGCTCAGCCCCGGGGCCATGGGCCTGTACCTGTTGCATTCGGGCAAGATCGCCATCCTGGCGGTGCAGCCGGTACTGCTGACCCTGCTGCTGGCGGCGGTCATCGGCCCCATTTCCCTGGGCGGCTGGTTGTTCGCCGGAAAGAGCCTGGCGCCCAAGTTCAGCCGGATGAACCCGGCCAACGGCCTCAAGCGGATGTTTTCCCCCACGGCGTTGATCGAGCTGCTCAAGGCCCTGGCCAAGTTTGCCCTGGTGCTGTTTGTGGCGCTCTCGGTGCTCTCGGCAGATATCGACGACCTCTTGCGTATCGCCCATGAGCCCCTGGAGAAGGCGATCATCCACAGTATCCAGGTGGTGGGCTGGAGTACCTTGTGGATGGCCTGCGGGCTGATCCTGATTGCTGCAGTGGATGTGCCGGTGCAGCTGTACCAGGCCCACAAGAAGTTGCTGATGACCAAGCAGGAAGTGCGCGACGAGCACAAGGACCAGGAGGGGCGGCCCGAGGTCAAGCAGCGGATTCGCCAGTTGCAGCGCGAGATGTCCCAGCGGCGGATGATGGCGGCGATCCCGGAGGCCGATGTGGTCATCACCAACCCGACCCACTACGCCGTGGCGCTCAAATACGATGCCGAGAAGGGCGGGGCGCCGGTGCTGCTGGCCAAGGGCAGCGACTTCCTGGCCTTGCAGATTCGCGAGATCGCCGTGGCCCACGAAGTCATGCTGCTGGAGTCGCCGGCCCTGGCGCGTTCGATCTTCTATTCCACCGAGCTTGAGGAAGAGATTCCTGCCGGGCTTTACCTGGCGGTGGCCCAGGTACTGGCCTACGTCTATCAGATCCGCCAGCACCGCGCGGGCAAGGGCAAGCGCCCGGATCCGCTCAAGGATCTGCCGATTCCGCCGGATCTGCAGCGCGACTCCTGAGGCGAGCGCCGCCAGATTGTTGGCTGGATTATTGCTTGTGGGTAGCCAGTGTATGGAAATGGTTACTTTTTTGACTAGGCAGAATCAATCTGAAAAAAGCGGGTGGATTGACTTTGTTCTTTGGGATGTTCGAACTGCTCAGAACTGATAAGTCATGGAAAAAATAATTACAGTTACCAGTCCGCTACTGCCGCCGTTAGAGGAATTTGTTCCTTATCTGGAGCAGATCTGGAAAAACAAGCGCCTGACCAATTGCGGTCCCTTCCATCAAGAACTTGAGCAAGCACTGGCTCGTTACTTGGGGGTCGGGCATTTGTCGTTGTTTGCCAATGGAACATTGGCCCTGATTACCGCTTTACAAGCACTGCATGTGAAGGGTGAAGTGATTACCACGCCTTATTCTTTTGTCGCTACGGCCCATGCCTTGGTGTGGAATCGCTTGACCCCGGTGTTTGTCGATATCGATCCACAGACCTTCAACATCGACCCTAAAAAGATAGAACAGGCCATTACGCCACAGACGACCGCCATCATGCCGGTGCACTGCTATGGCAATCCCTGTGATGTAGAGGCGATTCAGGCCATCGCCGATAAACATGGATTGAAAGTAATTTTTGACGGCGCCCACGCGTTTGGCGTGGAAGATGCCGGTGGCAGTGTACTGCGCCATGGCGACCTCAGTGTCCTGAGTCTGCATGCAACCAAGGTCTTCAATACCTTCGAGGGCGGTGCGATCATCAGCCCGGATGCACAGACAAAGTTGCATATCGATCAATTGAGGAATTTTGGTTTTGTGGATGAGGTCACGGTGGTGACCTGTGGCATCAACGGCAAGATGAGTGAAGTAAATGCTGCGTTCGGGCTCTTGCAGCTGCAGCATATCGACGCGGCCCTGGAACAGCGTAGAGCTATCGATTGTTTCTATCGCTCTGAATTGCGAACCATCAAAGGTATTAACCTGGACCCGGTACCGGCTGCTCTTGTCTCGAACTATGCCTACTTTCCGATTGCCATTGAGCCCGAATATGCGCTGAGCCGCGATCAACTCTATGGGTTGTTGCAGGAGCACAATATATTCGCGCGCCGTTATTTCTATCCCCTGATTACCCAGATGTCGGTGTATGAAGGTATGGAGGGACTCCATCGCCATGCTTTGCCAGTGGCCGAAGCATTGGCTGAAAAGGTTATCTGTCTGCCCATTTATCCAGGGTTGGAGCCAGAGGACCTGCAACGGATCGTTGCTGTCATTCGCTCAGGAAACTCGGCGAATATATAACGTACTGGAGAGGGACTTTCGCCAAGAAGGCGAGTGTTTTGCGGAATTTTAAACCGCAGATTCTGATTATTAAGAGGCTGTTATGAGCAAAGAAGCATTTATCGAAAACTTTCTGTCTGCCACCGATTTTCAGGAGCCAGTTGAAGTCACCATGGAGACGGAGTTGCGCAATTTGCCAGAGTGGGATTCGCTCGCCGCATTGGGTGTGATTGTCATGTTTGATATTGAGTACAAGAAAGTGATCACGGGCGACGACCTTGAAAAGTCTGTTACCGTTGGTGATCTTTACAACTTGGTAGGATAAGCCTCATGCCACTCGTTACGTTGAATTCCGTGCGCTTTGCCGGTATGGCAACTTGCGTTCCTAAACGAGTTGTTTCCAATCTGACTGATTGCAAGCCGCAGATTCGTCCAGAGCGCGAAAGGCTGGTGCGCAATATCGGTATCGAGCTGCGAAGGCTGACGCAAGAGTGGCAGTGTTTTTCCGACCTGGCTTTCGATGCAGCCTCCAAGCTGATTGAAAGCCTGGAGTGGAAGCTCGAGGAAATCGACGCGCTGATCGTGGTTACCCAGTCCCCGGACTACCTGGCGCCTGCCACTGCGATCATTCTTCAGGATCGTCTGGGGTTGCCCCATACCACCCTGGCGTTCGACGTCAACCTCGGGTGTTCCGGCTATCCGTTCGGCCTGCATCTGCTCGGATCGCTGATCAGCGCCGGAGGTATCAAGAAAGGCTTGGTGCTGGTTGGGGACAGCGGTGCCCAGCTCAATGACCCGATCTTTTCGGATGCCGGCACCGCTACGGCGATGGAGTTCTGTGCGGATGCCCCGCCCATGTACTTCGACCTGAATAGCGATGGTAGCGGCCACAAAGCGATCATCCTCCCGGTTGGGGGGCATCGTGAGCCGGTAGGCATACAGCATCTGGTACCTTTCCGTGAGAATGAAAATGATCACTGGCATCGAGCGATCGACTTGCAGCTCGATGGTACTGCTGTGCTGAGCTTTTCCACTCAGCGGGTTCCGCCGGCGGTAGAAAAGTTGCTTGAATATGCCAATGCCTCGAAAGACGGAGTCGATTACTTCATCTTTCACCAGGCCAACCGCATGATCAACGAAACCATTCGTAGAAAGTTGGAACTTCCAGTCGAGAAAGTTCCTTCGACCTTGCGGGATTTTGGCAACACCAGCGGTGCTTCGCTGCCAGTCACCATGACTGCGCGAATTAATAAACAGCTTGAAGAAGGAACTAAGCGTTTAGTGCTGTCAGGGTTTGGTATTGGCCTGTCATGGGGAACCTGCTTGGTGGATATCCAAGGGGCGAAGTTTCCTGATTTGATTGAGTCCTGATAGGGCCGGGAGGTCACTCCTCCCACTGGCCGCAAATTTCTTCGGAGGGCAGCATAGTGAGTGCTGATAACAGCTTTAATCCATTCAGTCTCAAGGGCAAGCGGGTCTTGGTGACCGGGGCCAGTTCGGGGATTGGACTCACAACGGCTTTGAATTGTGCTCGCATGGGCGCCGAGATTATTGCCACTGGGCGTGATCGGGAACGCTTGACCAAGACGTTTGAAGAGTTGCAGAGCATTTCGAGTCTGGATCATAAAATGGTTGTAGCGGATCTTACCGTTGCGGCTGAGCGAGATGCTGTAATCGCAGCACTCGATTCGAAGGTAAACGGTTTGGTGCATGCAGCGGGGATCTCCAGGTTGTCTCCAACTCGGATGATGACTGAGTCCCATCTTCAAGTGCTTCACCGAACCAATGTCGAAGCCCCCTTTCTGCTGACTCAAGGTATTTTGAGGCGCAATCTTGTTGCGGCTGATGGGGCTATTTTATTTATTGCATCCATTGCTGCGCATATTGGAGTGGCAGGGGTTGGCGGCTATTCCGGTACCAAGGCGGCATTGATTGCCATGGCGCGATGTCTTGCAACGGAAGTGGCTAAACATAGGATCCGGGTTAATTGTCTCTCGCCGGCATTGGTACATACGCCTTTGGTGGACGATGCTGAAAAGATGATCTCCATGGATACACTGGGCCAAGGGCAACTTCTGGGCTTTGGTATGCCGGATGATGTAGCCAATGCATGCATTTTCATGCTCTCCGATGCAAGCCGATGGATAACTGGCTCGACGCTTATCATGGACGGTGGGTTAACCCTTTAACGAGCCATGGGGGCGATATGCGGCGAATGATCATATTGGGGGCTGGCGGACTTGGGCGTCAGGTCCTGGCTCGAGTGGAAGCTGATGTAGCCTGTGGAATTGATTGGATCATCGCCGGTTTTCTGGATGAGCGCGGGCCTGAGGTTGTAGCGGAGATTCTTAATTGTCCCTGGTTAGGGTATCCGGAGCATTTTCAACCACAGTCCGACGACTTGTTTATCGTTGCGATCGGAGATCCTGCGAGTAGAGAAAAACAGGTGAAACTGCTGCTCGGCAAAGGCGCGAAGTTCATTGACTATGGAAGACCTGGTTTCCTTGGTGTTAGAACCGCTTGGGGGCCAACGTTTTTCGGCTATGACGTAAGTTGCGGCGTTGATAGTCAGATCGGTAATTACTGCTTTATCGATCAAGACAGCATGATCGGTCACGACGTAGTGATTGGCGACTATGTACATATCGCTCCCCGTTGTTTGTTGGCTGGCTACGTCAAGGTGGGCAACGGTGTGGTGATCAACTCCGGGGCCATGCTGTCCCGCGGGGTCACTGTGGGTGATGGAGCGGTGATCGGCATGGGAGCCGTGGTCTTCAAGGATGTTCCTGCCGGTGCGACGGTGGTGGGCAACCCTGCTCGAGTCATTTTCACCAAGCAGGATTGAAGGCTGGGTATTCATCTCGCTGCTCGGTCTTTTTTGTGGATACGTTTTATGTCGCGTCATGCGTTGGATGCAAGCCATTACACCTCCCAGGAAACTCTTTCTCGCGAGCGTGCCCACTTGTTTGGCGCGTTGTGGACCTTCGTCGGGTTCACGTCGATGGTGCGCGAGCGAAATCAGTTCTTCACTCGCAAGGTGGCGGGTGTGCCGATCCTGGTTCAGAGAACCGAAGCCGGTATCCGGGCCTTTATCAATGAGTGCCCCCATCGGCTGTCGCCTATTCAGACCGAGAGTGCCGGCAAGCGCCCTATGGTCTGCCCTTACCATGCCTGGTCATTTGGTGCCGAGGGCGAGTTGCGTGGCATACCCAATCATGGGCTTTACCAGTTCAGTGCCGCGGAGCGAGAAAAGATCTGCCTGAAGAAACTTCATCTGGAGGAAGTCGGCCAGTTGTTGTTTGTGAATTTTGCGCAGAGTCCCATTGCACTGAATGAGCAATTTACGGATGAGTTCATCGGGCAGTTGCAGGATGTGTCCTCTCATCTGGATTCGCAGATTATCTACAGTTGCCATCAGGTCCGGTATAACTGGAAGTTGAATATGGAGAACGTGAAAGACTATAACCACGTTCCTTTTATTCATCCGCAAACCTTCATGCCGGCCATGAATCAAATGGTCAAGGAGATCCCTGTAGTTGGCGATGATGGGGCTTCGGAAGTCATCAGGCTGATTTCTGCTGCCGAATCTCCTGAACTTGACTCGCTGAGTTACAGCACCAAGGCTCTGATCAAGCCCTACGAGAACTGGTTTGCGCCGTTGTGCGAAAAATATGGCAGTGAACATGCCTACTACAACTGGTTCATTTATCCCAATGTCAACTTCTGTAGTGTCAAGGGTGATCACTTTCTACTTCAGCAGTACGATCCCGTATCCCCTGGGGTTACCGATTATCACCTGTGGATGATGACCGCCACACGCAAGGATGTCCGCACCGACTTTACTGCGTTGCTGGCAACTTTGATTCGTGGCGAGCGCAAGGTCATAGCCGAGGACACGGTTGTGCTCGAGCGTTTGCAGGATGGGTTCGGTGAGCACTCTCGGCGCTTCATGCACGGCGAGTATGAGGCGCATATCGTTCAACAGCATCTCTGGTATAGAACTCATGTTTTGGGAGAGCGCCCATGACTCGCCATATCGTGCTGGGGGAGGGCTGGGCCTTCGAGCATGCCTGCCAGATGGCCACTGAGCTGGGCTTGCCCCATGTGCAGCACCGCCTGCTTTCGGCTGATCGTTACAACTTTCAGCTGGATGAATTCATCGATCGGTATCCGGCGCAAGACTTCGAAGTGTTTGTGGCGCTGGATGAGCGTGCGGTCAACTACTCGCGACACAAGCTGATTTCCCAGGTTCGGTTGGCGGGGTATCGCCTGTTCAATCTGGTTTCGCCTCGATCCATTGTTGAAGAAAGCGCCGTTCTGCAAGGCAATGCCTATGTGGGTGCGGGCTGCAACCTGGCCTCCGGTGCGGTAGTGGGGCTGGGCTCCTGGCTTGATCGCCAGGTAACTCTGGACTGCTCCGTGCAGTTAGGGGCCTGTGTGACCTTGCAGGCGGGTGTGACCCTGGGGCGCGGCGTGGAAATCGGCAGGGGCACCACGCTCTCCGCTGGCAGCTTTGCGCTGGCGGGCACGAAAGTCGGTCGCCATTGCGAGTGGTTGTTGGGCGGGAAGTTGCCGGAAGTCCTTGCTGACAAGTCCTTTTATGATGCCCTGATGCCAGATGGCGCCAGAATCCTGAAAAACTGAATATTAATTATCTTGCCGATTCGCTCAGGCAATTGGGCGGGCCGTTTCTGGAGTGGGTATGCCGAGTAATTATGCTGGTGTTAAAGGGCTGGAAGTGGCTGGTAACTACGAAAACCTGGTCACCATCTTTCAGCGGGCGGTCTCTGCGTATCAACATGATCCGCGCTTCTGTATTGCGCCTGAGGCCTGTCATGTCTACGACGCAAATGGGCGTGAAACAAAAGTCGTGCTGTTGGGAACGACCCAGTTCTCTCAACTCTTTATCAATGAAGCTGCCGGCAGAGTGCGGATTGTTGCCGTGGTCGACGACTTCAAGGCCGGCAAGATGGAAAGCTTTCATGGCGTTCCGGTGATCAGTTCGGATGCCTTCCTGAAGTTGGCCCGGGATACTGCGCTGATCAGTGTCAATGGCTGTCGGTATGATCACTCCCGGCGTTATTTCAAAAGCCTGGCGCTGCGCAACAACATCCCCATGCTCAACTTTGAGCAGGGCTTGCGGCTGCTTTCCATCAACCCGGCGAGCGACCATCGGATTGATGACTGGGGCAGCTACATTGTTGCTCACGCCCAGGAGTTGATCGCTCTCGGGCGGCGTCTGGACGATGACTATTCACGCTTCACCCTGTTCAGCGTTTTGCTCGGCCATTTGACGTGCGACCCCGAGTGGATACTCAACGCTGCCAAGCCCTACTTGACCCTGTATTTCCGTTCCGGCTTGTGGCTGCCTGATCAGAATGAGCGCTTCGCTGACTGTGGCGCCTCGATTGCCGAGTCCGCCAAGGCCTTTCTCGATGCGACCGACGGCCGCTTCCAGAAGATCTGGATGATCGAGCCGGATGAAGTCAATCGGGCCACCATTCAATCCTTCATCAGCGGTTACAACGGTACTCTCGCGCCTGCCCAGTCAGGTGCCATCGAGTTGCTGGGTTGTGCGTTGAGCAACGAAGACGGGCAGATGCCGTTCTTGCATGAGGGCGGGCACGGCGGTCACCTGTTATCTGCCGCTACTGCCCAGGCCATCTGCCGGGATGTCGATGTGCGCCGTCTGGATTCATTGCTTGATGACAGCCCGACGCTGATCAAGATGGACATCGAAGGGGCGGAATTGCAGGCCTTGCAAGGGGCCCGTGAGCACATCAGTCGTGGGCGCCCGAAAATGGCCATTTCGGCTTATCACCGGTCTGGCGATTTGCTGGATATCACCCGTTTTGTCGAAAGTGTGCGTGGCGACTACAAGATCGGCCTGCGCCACCACACCGAAGAGCGCTGGGATACCTGCCTGTACTTCTATTGATCTGCGTGCTGGCGCGCTGCATTGGCGCGCCATTTGATTGGGCCTGTGCCACTCGAGCGAAGGTGGCGGGCTATCGGCATTAACTAGCAAGAAGGTTTATATGAGCGCAAAGCCACTGGTCAGTGTGGTCATTCCTGCTTACAAGGCAACTTACTTTGAAGCGGCGCTGGCCAGTGTCTGTGCGCAGAGCTACGAGCATCTGGAGGTGGTGGTATGCGATGACTCGCGTACCGGGACCATCCGTGAGTGCACGGCTCGTTATCAGGAGTCCTGCTCTTTTCCGATTCGCTATGAGTTCAATGAGTCTCTGCGCGGCGAGCTCTTCAATGCCATTGAGTGCATAAAAGTCGCCAGTGGAAAGTACATCAAGTTCCTCCATGACGACGATGTATTGCACCCTGAATGTGTCGCGCAACTGGTGGCTGCGATGGAGTCAGATCCCTCTGTGGCCATGGCGTCTTCGCGTCGCCGCCTGATCGATTCCGACGGGGTCCCGCAACCGGATGCCCTGGCCACATCCCTGCCTTTCGCTACCGATGTGGTTATCGATGGCAAGGAGCTGACCAGCCTGCTGGCCGACCATAGCCTCAACTTCATCGGCGAGCCGAGTTGCGTGCTTTGTCGCCGAGAGGATCTGCTGGCGCTGGGGGATGGCCTTATGTCGCTCAATGGTTGCCTGATCTATTGGGTGGGCGACCTGGCGATGTATGTGAAGCTGCTGCAAAAGGGCAACCTGGCGTTGCTGAAGCAGCCGCTGACCGATTTCCGAGTGTCCCTGCAGCAGGGCAGTCAGCAGGGGCGCGACAAGCCGGGTATCGGTAACCAGGGGCACGCTGATTTCAAACGGACATTGCGCGAACTGGGCTGGCATCGAGGGGGGCTGGATAACCATCTGGTTTCGGTGCGTTCCCTGTATGGCGGCGACAGGTTCGAGCCGGTGGATATCCTGGCTGCTCTGCGCCAGAGTTACGCCAAGGGCGTGGCCGACCGGCAGATCAACAGCTGGATCGAGCAGCGGGTGCCAAGCCCGACCCAGTTGCATTTGATGGAGGGCTATCTGCAGTCCGGCGGCGGTGCTCCTTCAATCGGCATCATCGTCCTTGATCTGTCCGCGGATGCCCAGGCGCTGGCGCGCACCCTGCATAGCCTGGCGGCGCAGCCGCAGGGGCTTGTGCAACTGAAAGTGACGGTACTGGGGCATGAGGCGCCTGGCTTGGTTGCCGGCGGCGCCGAGTTGCACTTCACACCGGTTCAGGCGAACTACGCAGAGCAGGTCAATCGTTTGCTGCAAGAAGATGCATGCGAATGGTGTGTGCTGGTCCGCGCTGGTGATGAGTTCACGCCAAGCGGCCTGTTGGTCGCCAGCCTGGAGTTGCTGCCGGATCCCGACTGCCGTGCAGTGTTCTGTGATGGCGTGCTGCGAGAAGCCAATGGCGACACGGGGGTCATGCTGCGCCCGGACTTCAACCTGGATTACCTGCTGAGTTTCCCGGGGGTGCTGGCGCGTCACTGGATCTTCAGGCGTCGGGTGCTGATCGAGGTGGGTGGTTTTGATGGTGCCTACGCGCGGGCCCTGGAGTTCGAGCTGATCCTGCGCCTGATCAATCAAGGTGGCATTGACGGTTTCGGGCATATCCCGGAATTGCTGCTGAGTTGTCCGCCCGTGGCCCTGGGTGAAAATGAAGATGAGCGCCGTGCGCTGGTCGAGCACCTGTCGCAGCGTGGTTATGCCAGCGCGCAGGTCGACAGCTCGCTTGCGGGACACTATCTGATCGACTACGGGCACCAGGCCCGCCCCCTGGTATCGATCGTGGTGGTGGTGAGTGACGACCTGGCGGCGGCGCAGCGCTGTATTTTCAGTGTCCTGGAGCACACCCGTTACCCTTTCTACGAGTTGCTGATCGTCGATAACGCCTGTCAGGCCGCAGAGGCAAGGCAGTGGTTGCAGGCTGTCGCGGAGCTGTCGGCTGAGCGTATCCGGGTAGTCAGCCTGCCTTATGCCGTGGATCGTTCCACCGCCAACAACCTGGGGGCGCAGCAGGCTTCTGGTGAATATCTGGTATTCCTGCGTGCGCTGACGGCGATCTTCGACGGTGGCTGGATTGATGCGCTGTTGAATCACGCGCTGCGCCAGGAGGTGGCGGTAGTGGGGGCCAAAGCGCTCTCCAGTGATGGCGAAGTGAGCCATGGCGGATTGATCCTGGGGCTGGCGGCCGGCGGGGCGGCAGCATTTGCCGGGCAGCAGGCCGACGCTGCCGGGTACATGAATGGCTTGCAGGTGGATCGCAATTGCAGTGCGGTCGCCGACATCTGCCTGATGGTACGTAAGGCCCTGTTTGATGGGGTGGGTGGCTGGGATGCCGAGCTGTTCCCTGAGGCGGGAGCGGATATTGACCTGTGCCTGCGCCTGGCGGGCCATGGTTATCTGACCGTGTGGACGCCGCGTGCGCGGGTCATGCACGGTATGCCGCCGGCCGCGTTTGCGCCGCGGGATGAAGATGCCTTGTCCCAGCGCTGGCTTTCGGTGCTGGCGCGGGACCCGGCCTACAACCTGAATTTTTCCCTGGGGCAGCCAAAGGGCTTCCAACTGGCCGAGCCGTCGTTAAGTTGGCGTCCGCTGATCTGGCGCCCGTTGCCAGTGGTGCTGGTGCATCCTTCGGATCGTTATGGCAGTGGTCACTATCGGGCCATTCGACCGATGGAGGAGCAGAGTTCGGCGGGCCTGATCGACGGGGTGCTGTCGATGGCGCTGTTATCGCCGGCCGAACTGGCGCGAGTGGCCCCGGATTCGATGGTTTTCCAGCGCCACATCGGCGAGGAGTCGCTCAGCGCCATGCGTCGTGCGCAAGCCTTCTCGCGCAGTTTCAAGGTCTTTGAGCTGAACGATCACCTGCCAAGCCTGGCTGTCGGGGAGGCTGCCCAGGGCATGACGCCTGGGGATATTTCCTACTATTTGCGCGAAGCCGTGGCCTGCGTCGATCGCCTGGTGGTGTCCACCGAAGCCCTGGCCGACGCTCTGCATGGCCTGCATCCGGATACCCGGGTCATCCACAGTCGCCTGGACCAGCAGGGCTGGGGGGCGTTGCCAAGCAGCCAGCGGTGTGCCGGCGACAAGCCCCGGGTAGGGTGGGCGGGCGCGGACTGGCAGTTGGCCAATCTTCAAGTGATCGGCGAGGTGGTGAAAGCTCTGGCGACGGAAGTCGACTGGGTGTTCATGGGGGCTTGTCCCGAGGAACTGCTGCCCTATGTCAAGGAAGTGCATCGTGGTGTGGAGATCAGCCTGTATCCGGCGGCGCTGGCCAGGCTGAATCTGGATCTGGCAGTAGCGCCCATGCAGCAGAGTCTGCTCAACGAGTGCAAGAGCAACCTGCGTCTCCTGGAGTATGGCGCCTGTGGTTATCCGGTCATCTGCAGTGATCTGGCGTGTTTCCGCGGTGATTTGCCGGTGACTCGGGTTGCCAATCACTTCCAGGACTGGAGGGCGGCCATCCGCATGCATCTGGATGATCCACAGGCCAATGCCCGGGCCGGGGATGCCCTGCGTGAAGTCGTCCGGCGCGACTGGATGCTGGACGCTAGCGCATTGATGGCGTGGCGTGCTGCCTGGCTGCCGGATTAATCACGGCCAATCTGAGGTTTCCGGCATTTTCAGCTCAATGCCGGCGCCATATTTCCTGTCGGTAAAAGTTGGAAGGTTTCTTGCAGTAGCAGCCCCGTGCCGCTTCAGGCGTCAAAAGTTTGCTTTACGGAACGGGGTAAATCGGTGGATCGCTCTCAGTTAATCAACACGGCTCGCAGCAACCTGGCTGACCTCGGTCGAGGCAATCTGGGTGTGCCGGTGCTGCTGTTGGTCATGCTGGCCATGATGATGTTGCCGGTCCCGGCGTTCCTGCTGGACGTGTTCTTCACGTTCAACATCGCTTTGTCGATCGTGGTTCTGCTGGTGTGCGTGTACGCCCTGCGGCCGCTGGACTTTGCCGTGTTCCCCACCATTCTGCTGGTGGCCACGCTGCTGCGCCTGGCGCTCAACGTGGCCTCGACCCGGGTGGTGATGCTCCATGGCCAGGAGGGTCACGCCGCTGCCGGTAAGGTGATCCAGGCCTTCGGTGAGGTGGTGATCGGCGGCAACTACGTGGTCGGTATCGTGGTCTTTGCGATCCTCATGATCATCAACTTCGTGGTGGTGACCAAGGGTGCCGGCCGTATTTCCGAGGTGAGCGCGCGCTTCACCCTGGACGCCATGCCCGGCAAGCAGATGGCCATCGATGCTGACTTGAACGCCGGCCTGATCGACCAGAACCAGGCCAAGCTGCGCCGTCTCGAAGTGGCCCAGGAGGCCGAGTTCTACGGTTCCATGGACGGTGCCAGCAAATTCGTGCGCGGTGACGCCATCGCCGGTTTGCTGATCCTGTTCATCAACCTGATCGGCGGCATGGCCGTCGGTATCTTCCAGCACAACATGAGCTTTGGCGATGCGGGCCGGGTATACGCCTTGCTGACCATCGGTGACGGTTTGGTGGCGCAATTGCCATCACTGTTGCTGTCCACTGCGGCGGCGATCATGGTGACCCGGGCTTCGGGTTCCGAAGACATGGGCAAGCAGATCAACCGGCAGATGTTCGCTTCGCCCAAGGCGCTGGCGGTGGCAGCCGGCCTGATGGCCGTGATGGGGCTGGTGCCGGGCATGCCGCACTTCTCCTTCCTCAGCCTGGCGGCCGTGGCCGGTGGCGCCGCTTACCTGGTCTGGAAAAAGCAGAATCAGGTCAAGGTCAAGGCTCTGGAAGAGGTCCAGCGTCAACAGGACCTGCTGCCTTCCCCGGCCCGTGCCCTGGAAACCAAGGAGTTGGGTTGGGACGACGTGACGCCGATCGACATGATCGGCCTGGAAGTCGGTTACCGCCTGATTCCCCTGGTGGATCGCAACCAGGGCGGGCAATTGCTGGCGCGGATCAAGGGGGTGCGCAAGAAGCTCTCCCAGGACCTGGGCTTTCTCATGCCCACGGTGCATATCCGCGACAACCTGGACCTGGCGCCGAGCGCCTACCGCCTGACCCTGATGGGGGTGATCCTGGCCGAAGCGGAGATCTATCCGGATCGCGAGCTGGCGATCAACCCGGGGCAGGTCTATGGCACGCTCAACGGCATCTCCGCTCGGGACCCGGCCTTTGGTCTGGAAGCGGTGTGGATCGAAATCAGCCAACGGCCGCAGGCGCAGTCCCTGGGCTACACCGTGGTGGACGCCAGTACCGTGGTCGCCACCCACTTGAACCAGATTCTGTACAAGCACTCCAGCGAACTGATCGGCCACGAAGAGGTCCAGCAGTTGCTGCAAGTGTTGTCCAAGAGTTCGCCGAAGCTGGCCGAGGAATTGGTGCCGGGCGTGCTGTCGCTTTCGCAGTTGCTCAAGGTCCTGCAAGCGCTGCTGGCCGAGCAGGTGCCGGTACGCGACATCCGCAGCATTGCCGAAGCCATCGCCAACAATGCCGCCAAGAGTCAAGATACTGCCGCTTTGGTTGCCGCGGTACGCGTCGGATTGTCTCGTGCCATCGTCCAAAGCATTGTAGGCACTGAGTCTGAGCTGCCTGTGATCACCTTGGAGCCAAGGTTGGAACAAATTTTGCTCAGCAGTCTGCAGAAGGCAGGACAAGGCCAGGAAGAAGGCGTTCTGCTGGAGCCAAGCATGGCAGAGAAGCTGCAGCGTTCGCTGATCGATGCGGCGCAGCGTCAAGAGATGCAAGGTCAACCGGTGATTCTGTTGGTAGCGGGGCCGGTCCGCGCCATGCTCTCGCGGTTCGGCCGTCTCGCCGTCCCGGGTTTGCATGTGCTGGCTTACCAGGAAATTCCGGACAACAAGCAAGTGACCATCGTTGCGACAGTAGGGCCCAACGGCTGAGGTAGTGGGTTATGCAAGTTAAGCGTTTTTTCGCCGCCGATATGCGTCAGGCCATGAAACTGGTTCGTGATGAGTTGGGCGCTGAAGCCGCCATCATCGGCAACCGGCGGATCGCCGGCGGTGTCGAGCTGACGGCTGCGCTGGATTACAAGTTGTCGGCCTTGTCGCCACGGGTTCCGAACATGGAACTCGAGGACGAGCTGCGCAAGACCCAGTCGCGGATTGTCACCGCCCAGGCCGAACTAAGCCTGCGGGGCGAGGGCGACAGTGCCTCGATCACCAATCGCCAGCTGTTCGCCGGCCTGCCGTTGACCGCGGCCGAGCCCCTGATCGAGCCGACCCTGACCGAGCGTCCGCGCCCGGCGCCGGCTCCTGCAGCGCCACCTGCCGATACGCGGGCGCTGGACTCGATGCGTTTCGAGCTCAACGGTCTGCGCGAACTGCTGGAAGTGCAGCTCGGCTCCCTGGCCTGGAGCCAATTGCAGGGCAGCCGTCCGGAGCAGGCCAACCTCTGGCGTCGCCTGCAGCGCATCGGCCTGTCGGGCCCGCTGGCCCGCGACCTGCTGGCACTGATTACCGAAATCAACGAACCCCGTCAGGCCTGGCGCATGTTGCTGGCGCACCTGGCGCGAATGATCCAGACCCCGGAAGTCGAGCCTCTGGAAGAGGGCGGCGTGATCGCCATGGTCGGCCCGGCCGGCATGGGCAAGACCACCACCCTGGCCAAGCTGGCGGCGCGCTACGTGCTCAAGTACGGGGCGCAGAACATTGCCCTGGTGAGCATGGACAGCTACCGCATCGGCGCCCAGGAGCAGCTCAAGACCCTGGGGCGCATCCTCAATGTGTCGGTGACCCATGTGGACCCGGGCCAGTCCCTGGCCCAGGCACTGGATCCGCTGCTGCGCAAGCGCGTGGTGCTGATCGATACCGCCGGCCTGCAGGCCAGCGATCCGGCGTTGCGCATGCAACTGGAGAGCCTGGCCGGTCGTGGCATTCGTGCGAAGAACTATCTGGTACTGGCTACCACCAGCCAGAAACAGGTGCTGACCGCCGCCTACCACAGCTACAAACGCTGCGGCCTGGCCGGTTGCATCCTGACTAAACTTGATGAAACAGCCAGTCTTGGCGAAGTGCTGAGCCTGGCCATCAGTCATGAACTGCCGGTTGCCTATCTCACTGATGGTCCGCGGATTCCTGACGATCTGCACCTGCCTCGCCGGCATCAGCTGGTGAGTCGCGCGGTAAGCGTACAGATGCAGGAAGAACCCAGCGAGGAAGCCATGGCCGACATGTTCGCTGACCTTTACCACAGCCCGTCCAAACGGGTTGGCTGAGGTAATCATGAATAGATTGCAGTGTATCTACATCGATGGTCTGCCATGCATTGTTCCAATGGTGAACGCGCAGCCAGTTATGTGGCCCCGTCTAAGTAAGACAAGGTAAAGAAAGAACATGGGCAGCATGCATCCCGTACAGGTGATTGCGGTGACCGGCGGCAAAGGTGGCGTCGGCAAGACTAATGTGTCAGTGAACTTGTCCCTGGCTCTGGCTGAGCTCGGCCGGCGGGTCTTGCTGCTGGATGCCGACCTGGGACTGGCCAATGTCGATGTCCTGCTGGGCCTGACTCCCAAACATACCCTGGCCGACGTCATCGAGGGTCGTTGCGAACTGCGCGATGTGCTGCTCCAGGGGCCTGGAGGCATCCGCATCGTACCGGCCGCCTCGGGCACCCAGAGCATGGTGCACCTGAGCCCTGCGCAGCACGCTGGCCTGATCCAGGCCTTCAGCGATATCGGCGACAATCTCGATGTGCTGGTGATCGACACCGCTGCGGGTATTGGTGACTCGGTAGTCAGCTTTGTCCGCGCGGCCCAGGAAGTACTGCTGGTGGTGTGCGACGAGCCGACCTCGATCACGGACGCCTACGCGCTGATCAAGCTGCTCAACCGCGACTACGGCATGAACCGTTTCCGGGTCCTGGCCAACATGGCTCAGAGCCCTCAGGAAGGTCGCAACCTGTTTGCAAAATTGACCAAGGTCACGGATCGCTTCCTGGACGTGGCCTTACAATACGTCGGCGCAGTTCCCTACGACGAAAGCGTACGCAAGGCCGTGCAAAAGCAGCGTGCGGTCTATGAAGCCTTTCCTCGTTCGAAGTGTGCATTGGCGTTCAAGGCCATCGCGCAAAAAGTCGATACCTGGCCGTTGCCGGCGAACCCACGCGGGCATCTGGAGTTTTTTGTCGAGCGGCTAGTGCATCAAACAGCGGGACCGGTGCTATGACTGCCAGTGGCTACAACCTCTACAAGAAGTCGGCGCGTGACAGCCAGTACGAATTGATCGAGCGCTACGCGCCTCTGGTCAAGCGTATTGCCTATCACCTGCTGGCGCGGTTGCCGGCCAGTGTTCAGGTAGAAGACCTGATTCAGGCCGGGATGATCGGTTTGCTCGAAGTGTCGACCAAATACGACGCGAGCAAGGGGGCGAGTTTCGAAACCTACGCGGGTATCCGTATCCGTGGGGCGATGCTCGACGAGGTTCGTAAAGGCGACTGGGCACCGCGTTCGGTGCACCGTAATACGCGCATGGTCAGTGATGCGATTCGCGCAATTGAAGCTAAAACCGGTCGTGACGCTAAAGATCATGAAGTTGCGGCCGAACTTCAATTGAGTCTCGACGATTATTACGGGATTTTGAACGACACCTTGGGCAGCCGCCTGTTCAGTTTCGACGACCTGTTGCAGGACGGCGAGCATGAAGGGCTGCATGAGGATGGCGCCAGTGCTCATCTCGAGCCGTCACGGGACCTGGAGGATGAACGCTTCCAGGCCGCGTTGGCGGATGCGATTGCCAATTTGCCGGAGCGCGAGCGACTGGTGTTGGCGCTGTACTACGACGAAGAGCTGAACCTCAAGGAAATCGGTGAGGTCCTGGGGGTCAGCGAATCGCGGGTCAGCCAGTTACACAGCCAGTGCGCAGCCCGTTTGCGGGGGCGTTTGGGGGAGTGGCGAGCGCGCTGACAGGCAGTGTGGGGACACTGCGTTCAGGACCGGTGAAGCAAGCGCTGCACCGGTCTTGCAGTATGTGCTCCATGCAGTCGTTGTGTGTTATGCCGGATTGATTGAATGGCGCGTTCAGGTGCTGGATGCGTTTAAGACTGCTTGGAGGTCGAATTGGACAAGAACATGAAAATCCTCATCGTTGATGACTTTTCAACGATGCGGCGGATCATTAAGAACCTGTTGCGTGATCTGGGATTCACCAACACGGTCGAGGCCGACGATGGCACTACCGCCATTCCGGTACTCAACAGCGGGAGCATCGACTTTCTGGTAACGGACTGGAACATGCCGGGCATGACCGGTATCGACCTGCTGCGCCACGTGCGCGCCGATGAAAAACTCAAGCACCTGCCGGTATTGATGGTGACTGCTGAAGCCAAGCGCGAGCAGATCATCGAAGCTGCCCAGGCCGGCGTAAACGGCTATGTCGTCAAACCATTCACGGCTCAGGCGTTGAAAGAGAAGATCGAAAAAATCTTCGAACGCATCGGTTGAGACGCGTAGCCATTCCGCCACGGGGGAGCTATGGAGCATAACGAATCTTCACTGGGCGACTTTGAGTCGACCCTGAAAAAACATGCGCTGGAACTGGTCGAGAGCCTTGAAAAGGGCCGGTTCGGCGAAGCGGTGCAATTGATCCATGAGCTCAATCAGACCCGTGACCGCGGCCTGTACCAGGAAGTGGGCAAGCTCACCCGCGAGCTGCATAGCGCGATCGTCAATTTCCAGATTGACCCGCACATGCCGCAAGCCGAGGAAGTTTCACAGATCACGGATGCCACTGAGCGCCTGTCCTATGTGGTCCGGCTGACGGAAGCCGCAGCCAACCGCACCATGGACCTGGTGGAGAGCAGCACCCCGTTGGTCAACGGCCTGAGCACTGAAGCCCAGGCCTTGAGCGCAGACTGGGGGCGCTTCATGCGGCGCGAGGTCGGCGCTGAAGAGTTTCGCGAACTGGCGCGCCGGGTCGACAGTTTCCTGACGCGTAGCGAACAGGAAACCCGTACCGTTTCCGGCCACCTCAACGACATTCTGCTGGCGCAGGATTACCAGGACCTGACCGGTCAGGTGATCAAGCGTGTGACCCAGTTGGTCACGGAAGTCGAAAGCAATCTGCTCAAACTCGTCTTGATGGCCAGCCAGGTCGATCGTTTCGCCGGTATCGAACATGACCGTGAATCGATCCTCGCTGAAAAAGATCCGCAAAAACATCTCGCTAAGGGTGAAGGTCCGCAGATTCATGCCGATAAACGGGAAGACGTTATGTCCGGTCAGGACGATGTAGACGATTTGCTTTCCAGCCTTGGATTCTAGGAGCACCCATTAATGAGCTTCGGCGCCGATGAAGAGATCCTTCAGGATTTCCTGGTTGAGGCCGGCGAGATTCTAGAGCAACTGTCCGAACAACTGGTCGAGCTGGAAAGCCGGCCGGATGATGCGGATTTGCTCAATGCAATTTTTCGCGGTTTTCACACTGTTAAAGGGGGCGCCGGCTTCCTCCAGCTCAATGAGCTGGTGGAGTGCTGCCACATCGCCGAGAACGTCTTCGACATCCTGCGCAAGGGTGAGCGGCGAGTCGACTCGGAACTGATGGACGTGGTGCTTGAAGCTCTGGACGCGGTGAACGGCATGTTCAGCCAGGTCCGTGAGCGCACCGAAATCACCGCTGCCACACCGGAGTTGCTGGCGGCCCTGGCGCGCCTGGCCGAACCTGCCGGTGCCGAGCCTGCAGCACCTGCTGTGGAAGAGGTGGTTGAGCCGGTTGCCGAGCCTGTGGCCGAAGAAAGCCCGGCAGGGGACATCACCGATAACGAATTCGAGCTGTTGCTCGACTCGCTGAATGCCGCCAAGGCCGAAGCCGAAGCAGCGCCTGCCGCCGCACCTGCGGCCCAGGGCGAGCCGGCCAGCGATGAAATCACCGACGCCGAGTTCGAATCCCTGCTCGATCAGTTGCACGGCAAGGGCCAGTTCGCCCCGGATGCCGTGGCACCGGCCGCGGCCAGTGCCACCAGTGGTGCGGCTGGCGCAGGTGATGAGATCACCGACGATGAATTCGAAGCATTGCTGGACCAGTTGCATGGCAAGGGCAACTTCGCCGTGGAGGCCCTGGATTCGGCCGTGGCGGCGGCGCCTGCCGCTCCTGCCGCAGCCGCACCAAGCGCAGCCGCAGCCGGCAGCGACCTGATCACCGATCACGAATTCGAGTCCCTGCTGGATGAGTTGCACGGCAAGGGCAAATTCTCCGAAACCCCGGGTGCGGCCAAGCCAGCCGCGGCCACTGCGGCTCCGGCTGCGGCGGCCACTGCTGCCGTCGCCAAGCCGGCGGCGAAGAAGCCCGAGCCCAAGGCCGAGGCGCCGAAAGCTGCCGCTGCTCCTGCTGCGGCCCCGGCCCCGGCTCGCGCCGCCGCTGCGGCCCCGCCGGCGGAAAAGCCTGCCAGCGAAGCGGAAACCACGGTGCGTGTCGATACCGCGCGCCTGGACGAAATCATGAATATGGTGGGCGAGCTGGTGCTGGTGCGTAACCGCCTGGTGCGCCTGGGCCTCAACAGCGGCGACGAAGCCATGTCCAAGGCCGTGTCGAACCTCGACGTGGTGACTGCCGACCTGCAGACCGCGGTGATGAAGACCCGCATGCAGCCGATCAAGAAGGTCTTCGGGCGCTTCCCGCGCCTGGTTCGCGACCTGGCCCGGCAGCTCAAGAAAGAGATCAACCTGGAGCTGGTGGGGGAAGAAACCGACCTCGACAAGAACCTGGTAGAGGCCCTGGCCGACCCGCTGGTGCACTTGGTGCGCAACGCGGTGGACCACGGCATCGAATCGCCGGAAGAGCGCGAAGCCTCGGGCAAGTCCCGTGGCGGCAAGGTGGTGCTGGCGGCGGAACAGGAAGGCGACCACATCCTGCTGTCGATCTCCGATGACGGCAAGGGCATGGACCCGAACGTGTTGCGCGCCATCGCCGTCAAGCGTGGCGTGATGGACAAGGATGCCGCCGACCGCCTGAGCGATACCGAGTGCTACAACCTGATCTTTGCCCCGGGCTTCTCCACCAAGACCGAGATTTCCGATGTGTCCGGTCGCGGTGTGGGCATGGACGTGGTGAAGACCAAGATTTCCCAGCTCAATGGTTCGATCAACATCTATTCGACCAAGGGCCAGGGCTCGAAGATCGTCATCAAGGTGCCGTTGACCCTGGCGATCATGCCGACCCTGATGGTCATGCTCGGCAACCAGGCATTCGCTTTCCCGCTGGTCAACGTCAACGAGATCTTCCACCTCGACCTGTCGCGCACCAACGTGGTGGACGGCCAGGAAGTGGTGATCGTGCGCGACAAGGCGTTGCCCCTGTTCTACCTCAAACGCTGGCTGGTCAGTTCCGCCGCTCATGAAGAGCAGCGCGAGGGCCACGTAGTGATCCTTTCGGTGGGTACCCAGCGGATCGGCTTCGTCGTCGATCAACTGGTGGGCCAGGAAGAAGTGGTCATCAAGCCCTTGGGCAAAATGCTTCAGGGAACCCCGGGCATGTCCGGCGCCACCATTACCGGTGACGGCCGCATTGCTCTGATCCTCGATGTTCCGAGCATGCTCAAGCGTTACGCCGCACGGCGTATTTGATTCGGCGGGGAGGGGCGGTTGGCCTCGCCCCACCTAACGGAGTGTTTATGGCAGTCAAAGTCCTGGTGGTGGACGATTCGGGTTTTTTCCGCCGCCGCGTCTCGGAAATTCTTTCAGCGGATTCGAATATCCAGGTCGTCGGCACGGCGACCAATGGTAAAGAGGCGATCGATCAGGCCCTGGCGCTCAAGCCGGACGTGATCACCATGGACTACGAGATGCCGATGATGGATGGCATCACCGCAGTGCGGCACATCATGCAGCGCTGCCCGACGCCGGTCCTGATGTTCTCCTCCCTGACCCACGAAGGCGCCCGAGTGACCCTCGATGCGCTGGATGCCGGGGCGGTGGACTTTCTGCCGAAGAACTTCGAGGACATCTCGCGCAATCCCGAGAAGGTCAAGCAGTTGTTGTGCGAGAAGGTCCACAGTATCTCGCGCAGCAATCGGCGCTTCAGCAGCTACAGTGCTCCGGCGCCACAGCCGGCGAGTGCGCCGGCACCTGCTCCTTCGAGCTTCGCCAGTTCGCGCTCGCCAGCTCCCGCACCGGCTCCGGCCCGCACAGCGGCGCCGGCGGCCAGTGCGAATTCGCCGGCACCCAAGCGCAAGGCCTACAAGCTGGTGGCCATTGGTACGTCCACAGGCGGCCCGGTGGCGCTGCAGCGGGTCCTGACCCAGCTGCCGGCCAACTTCCCGGCACCTATCGTGCTGATCCAGCATATGCCGGCGGCCTTCACCAAGGCCTTTGCCGAGCGTCTGGACAAGCTCTGCCGCATCAGCGTCAAGGAAGCCGAGGATGGCGACATCCTGCGTCCAGGCCTGGCGCTGCTGGCGCCTGGCGGCAAGCAGATGATGGTCGACGGTCGCGGTGCGGTGAAGATTCTCCCGGGCGATGAGCGCTTGAACTACAAGCCGTGCGTGGATATCACCTTCGGCTCTGCGGCCAAGTCCTACAGCGACAAAGTTCTGGCGGTGGTGCTCACCGGCATGGGCGCCGACGGGCGTGAAGGCGCGCGTCTGCTCAAGCAGGGCGGCAGTGCGGTATGGGCCCAGGACGAGGCCAGCTGTGTGATCTATGGCATGCCAATGGCCATCGTCAAGGCCAACCTGGCGGATGCGGTGTACAGCCTGGACGACATCGGCCGGCACCTGGTCGAGGCCTGTCTCTGATGGATGTGCTCAGCCTTATCGGGATCATCATGGCGTTTGTCGCCATCATCGGTGGCAACTACCTGGAGGGGGGGCACCTGTCGGCCCTGGCCAACGGTCCGGCGGCACTGATCGTGCTCGGCGGGACCATCGGCGCGGCACTGCTGCAGTCGCCGCTGAGCGCCTTCAAACGGGCCATGCAGATCCTTGCCTGGATCCTGTTTCCGCCCCGGGTCGATCTGCCGGGCGGCATCGATCGGGTGGTCAACTGGAGCCTCACCGCGCGCAAGGAAGGCCTGCTGGGCCTGGAAGGCGTGGCGGATGCCGAGCCTGACAGTTATGCGCGCAAGGGCTTGCAGTTGCTGGTGGACGGTGCCGAACCCGAAGCCATCCGCAGCATTCTCGAGGTGGATTTCTATACCCAGGAAAGTCGTGATATCGAGGCCGCCAAGGTGTTCGAGAGCATGGGCGGCTATGCGCCGACCATCGGCATCATCGGCGCGGTAATGGGCCTGATCCACGTGATGGGCAACCTGGCCGATCCATCCCAGCTGGGTAGCGGCATCGCCGTGGCCTTCGTCGCCACTATCTATGGGGTGGCCAGTGCCAACCTGGTGCTGCTGCCGATCGCCGCCAAGCTGAAATCCGTTGCCTTGCGCCAGTCGCGTTACCGGGAAATGCTCCTCGAAGGCATCCTGTCGATCGCCGAAGGCGAAAACCCCCGCTCCATCGAGCTGAAGCTGCAAGGCTTCATGGACTGATTATGGCCCGTCGTCGCCAGCAAGAAGAACACGTCAACCATGAGCGCTGGTTGGTTTCCTACGCCGACTTCATTACCTTGCTGTTCGCGTTTTTCGTGGTCATGTACTCGATTTCCTCGATCAACGAGGGCAAGTACAAGGTCATTTCCGAAGCCTTGATCGGGGTCTTCACCGACTCCGATCGTAGCCTCAAGCCGATTCCCATCGGCGACGAGCGTCCCAAGACCGTGACCCCGGCCAAGCCCCTGGTCAAGGACAGCGACCAGACCGACGCCGGCATCGCCGGGGCCAGTGACCCGCTGAAAAGCATCGCCGATGACATCAGCGCAGCCTTTGGCGACCTGATCAGCTCCAACCAGATGACCGTGCGCGGCAATGAACTGTGGGTGGAGATCGAACTCAACTCCAGCCTGCTGTTCGGCAGTGGCGATGCCATGCCCAGCGACCAGGCGTTCACCATCATCGACAAGGTGGCGAAGATCCTCAAACCCTTCGACAATCCGATCCATGTCGAGGGCTTCACCGACAACCTGCCGATCCAGACCGCGCAGTACCCGACCAACTGGGAACTGTCCTCGGCCCGTTCGGCGAGCATCGTGCGCATGCTGGCGATGCAGGGGGTGAACCCGGCGCGCATGGCCTCGGTGGGCTACGGTGAGTTCCAGCCAGTGGCCAACAACGCCACCGCCGAAGGCCGGGCGCGCAATCGCCGGGTGGTGCTGGTGGTGTCGCGCAACCTGGATGTGCGCCGCAGCCTGACCGGTACCGGCACCGCCCATGCAACACCGGATGCGGCACTCAAGCGTGCTGGCACACAAACTGCACCAACCCCGGTCAAAACGCCGGTACAGGGAAGCGCCGTCAATTCTCCGTCACCTGCTTTATAACTTAGCGCTATGTCTCGCCCCGCTGTGGCCGGGCGGGAGGAACCAACCGAATGAGAGTCTGGGCAGTTGCCAATCAAAAGGGTGGTGTCGGTAAAACCACCAGTTCCATCGCTTTAGCCGGCTTGCTGGCCGAGGCGGGCAAGCGTGTGGTCGTGGTCGATCTCGACCCCCACGGCTCCATGACCAGCTACTTCGGCTATGACCCGGACAGCCTGGAGCACAGCAGCTACGACCTGTTCCTGCACAAGGGCAATGTGCCCCAGGACCTGCCGGGCCAGTTGTTGCTGGGCACCAGCCACGAGCGTATTTCGCTGTTGCCGTCCAGCACCGCGCTGGCCACCCTGGAGCGCCAGTCGCCGGGGCAGAGCGGCCTGGGCCTGGTAATCGCCAAGAGCCTGGCGCAGCTGTGGCAGGATTTCGACTATGCGGTGATCGACAGCCCCCCGTTGCTCGGGGTGCTGATGGTCAATGCCCTGGCGGCCAGCCAGCAGTTGGTGATCCCGGTGCAGACCGAGCACCTGGCGGTCAAGGGCCTGGAGCGCATGGTCAATACCCTGGCCATGGTCAATCGCTCGCGCAAGCAACCCTTGCCGTTCACTATCGTGCCGACCCTGTTCGACCGCCGTACCCAGGCCTCCCTGGGCACCTTGCGGGTACTGCGGGACAAGTTTCCCGAGGAGATCTGGCAAGGCTACATTCCGGTGGATACCCGCCTGCGCGACGCCAGCCGGGCCGGGGTCACCCCTTCGCAATTCGATGGCAAGAGCCGCGGCGTACTGGCCTACAAGGCCTTGCTCAAGCACTTGCTGGCCCAGCAGCTCGTGGCGCAGGTGGCTTGACGTGAAGCGTTATTCAAGTCGCCACGCCGCCCGGCCGATAACCCCTACAGGTCACTGTATCGGGGTTTTAGCGTGGGCATCCTCATGAACCGTCCTCTGGATATAAAGAGCCGGCCGCAGTTGGCGCTGCAGTCGTACCTGGACGCTTTGCTGCAGGACGCCACCGACGAGGAGTTGCTGCCACCGCCGCCGATCCCGGTGCCCGCCCCGGTAGTGGTCGAAGCCTCCAGTGAAGTGCTGGATGAATTCCAGGCCGCGGTACTGGAAGAGCAGGCCCGTGACGCCGAGCTCCAGCAGCACTCGGCGCCTGCGGTTGCTGCGCCAGAGCCCGTTGCCACCCCGGTGCTGGAAGCGCCGGAGCCCATGCCAAGCACCCTCTCGCCCGTGGTGCCGATGCTCCAGGCCCTGGTGCCGCCCGTGGTGGAAGTGCACTTGCCGCCGAGCAATACACCGCCTCCGGTCACCGGCAGCGATCGTCCCGCCTGGGCGGCAGAGCCGTTCGAGTGCCTGTTGTTCGATGTCGCGGGCCTGACCCTGGCGGTGCCCCTGGTATGCCTGGGCTCGATCTATTCCCTGGCCGGGCAGGAGCTGACGCCGCTGTTCGGCCAGCCGGAATGGTTCCTCGGTATCCTGCCGAGCCAGGCTGGCAACCTGAAGGTGCTGGATACCGCACGCTGGGTCATGCCGGATCGCTACCGCGACGATTTCCGCCAGGGCCTGCAGTACGTGATCTCGGTCCAGGGCTATGAGTGGGGGCTGGCGGTGCATCAGGTCAGCCGCTCGCTGCGCCTGGACCCCAATGAAATCAAGTGGCGCAGTCACCGTGGCCAACGCCCGTGGCTGGCCGGCACGGTGATTGAACATATGTGCGCCTTGCTCGATGTTGCCGAACTGGCGGAATTGATCGCCACCGGTGGTGCCAAGCAGATGGCGATCAGTCAAGCGGCCCACAAGCCGAAGTAAACCAACAACAGGCCGCGTCCGTCGGGCGTAGCCACACAGAACACACGCCGTTTTCAACGGTTATTTGAGGGGTCAGGGTATGAATAAGTCGTCGTCTGCACAGGGTTCCGAAGATCCGATCCTGCAATGGGTCACCTTCAAGCTGGATAACGAGTCCTACGGCATCAACGTGATGCGGGTCCAGGAAGTGCTGCGCTACACCGAGATCGCTCCGGTGCCGGGCGCACCCAGCTACGTGCTGGGGATCATCAACCTGCGCGGCAACGTGGTGACCGTGATCGATACCCGCCAGCGCTTCGGCCTGGTGCCGACCGAAGTCAACGACAACACCCGGATCGTCATCATCGAAGCCGACAAGCAAGTGGTCGGGATCATGGTGGACAGCGTCGCCGAAGTGGTTTACCTGCGCCAGTCGGAAGTCGAGACCGCGCCGAACGTCGGCAACGAAGAGTCGGCCAAGTTCATCCAGGGCGTGTGCAACAAGAACGGCGAACTGCTGATTCTGGTTGAGCTGGACAAGATGATGAGCGAAGAGGAATGGTCGGAACTGGAGAGTATCTGATTGATCCTCGAGGTAGCGGTAATTGTCCTGGCGATCCTCTGGGTCGCCACTCTGGCTCTGTTCCTGTCCTACACCCGCAACCAGCGGCAGATTGCTGCCCAGCAAGCTGAGGGTGACGCCGTGCGCGACCAGCGGATCAAGGAGCTGGCCAAGCGCGTCGACCATTACCAGAGCGGTACGGTGCGCATGGGCGAGGACCTGCACGAGTTGCGCGCTGTGGTAGCGCCTTTGCCGGACAAGCTGGCCCAGCTGGAGCAGCGTGACCCTTCCAGCCTGTCGTTCGCCCAGGCCGCGCGCCTGGTGGGCATGGGTGCCAGCGTCGACGAGCTGACCCAGTCCTGCGGCCTCACCCAGGCCGAAGCGGAGCTGGTCAGCAAGCTGCACAAAGGCTGATGTAGCCGCGAACGCCCGCTGCAAAAAGGCCCCTGGGGCCCTCATGCGGCCGGGCTGTATCAGTAATCGTCGCCGCGTTCGGTGACGTCCTTCTCCAGTTCCGCCCGTTGCGGATCATGCCCCGCCGGGAACTTGCCCTTGAGGTTCCAGGCGAAGGCGATGATCTCGGCGATGGTCCGGTACAGCTCCGGCGGAATGCTCTCGCCCAGTTCCAGTCGCGCCAGCAGCTTCACCAGCTCGGCGTTCTCGTAGATCGGGACTTCATAGTCCCGGGCAATCTTCAGGATGGCTTCGGCCAGTTCGTCATCGCCCTTGGCGGTGAGGGTCGGAGCCTGCTGGCCATCGTATTTGAGGGCGATGGCCTGGCGTGGTGGCGGAGAGTGCTTCATGCGGTTTCGTCCACCCAGCGTTGTTCCAATCGGGTTTGCGGGCCCTGGGGCGGAGTGCCGAGGTGGCAATCCAGGTCGCCGACATTCAGTCCCGAGGCCAGCAGGCGTTCGCGCAGGTTGCCCAGGTGGCTTTCAATCAGGCTCGCCGTATAGGGGCGCTCGGCCCAGAGCTGGCTGGACAGCCGGCCCTGGATCAGCTGTGCCTGGACTTGCAACGGGCCCAGAGGCTCCAGGTCGAAGGCCAGGTCGACCCGCCACAGGGCCTGCTTGGGCTCACGTTCCTCGCGTTTGTGTTCCGGCTCCGGTTCCGGCGCCTCTTCGCGCTGCAGCTTGACCTGCAAGGGCACGATGTCCTGCAGGTTGCGCATGGGGATTTCCAACTGCCAGGTACTCAACAGCCGGCCATCGTCGGTCAGGCCGCTTTGCTCCAGGCTCGACAGTTGATGGCTCTGCAAACGCGATACGGCCGCGGCGGCCAGGCGCAGCAGTTGTTCCAGGTCACCTTCGCCTTCCAGGCTCTGCAGCAACCGTTCCGGCAATGGAAAGCCGGTGGGCGAAGCCTTGGCGCTGACCTGGCCGAGGGTACCCAGGGCGCTGCGCACGAAGCTGGGCAGCGACTGGGCCAGGGTGTTGGCGGCCAGGATGGCGTTGAAGCTGGTGGAGGAGGGCAGGCCCGGGGTCAGCTGGGCGATCAGGCGCAACAGGTCGGCCTTCATGTCCGGCACCTGCCCCGGGTTGGCCCCGGCCAGCAGCCGGGCTTCCAGGAACAGGCCGCTGCCCAGCAAGGCCTGGGCCACGCCGCGCGGGTTGCTCAGTTGCTGCACGTCGGGCAGGCCGGCCAGCAGACGCTCGACGGCGGCGCGCAGGTCAGTGGAGGTGGTCGAGGGGTCACTGTCGGCGGGCAGGTTCTGCAGGGCGTTGATCAAGCTACTGAGGGAACCCTGGCGGCTTTGCTGGCTGGCCAGTTGGGCGGCGATGGCCAATTGCTCCTGACGGCTGCTCAGGGGGACGAAATTCAGGGTCTGGGCATCCGAGACCAGGGCGCTGAGCAGGCTGCCGATGCGCAGCGGCTGCGGGCTTTCGATGCTCAGGGTGGCGCCGCTCTGTGCGGTGTTGAGCAGGCTCACCAGGGAGCGATAGATCGCCGGCTGGCTGGTGCCCTGGGGCAGCATCTGGCTGGTCAGCACCTTGGCCTGGATCAGGGTGCCGGGGGGCAGTTGGCTGGTGTCCAGGCGGGTCAGGGCGGCGACACTGGAGGCGATGGCCTGTTGCACGGTGATCGCCAGGTTGCCCGCCGAGGGTTGGGTGACCGCCAGGCTGGTGCCCTGGGGCAGGGGTTGATTGCTGGTGGCTTGCAAAGTGGTTTGCCGGCCGTTGTCCAGGGTCACTTTGAGCAGCAACTGGAACGTCTGGTCGGTCTGCTTGAGCGACAGCACTTCGGCCTTGGCGCTCTGGCCGGCGGCAATCAGGCCTTCCAGGGGCGGCACCAGCTTCAGCAGTTCCCCGCTGATCGCCTGGGGGCGCGAGGCGCCGGGCGCGGGCACCTGGGGCGCAGGCAGGATGTTCATTTCGCCTGTCATTCGGACACAACCTGTGGAAATTAGCCCTCATAAGCGTAGGGCTTCGCATGTATAATGCCGCCCGTCTTTGGGGGAGTGGTGAAAACATTGCAATTGTTTGACGCAGCTCTCTAGAACAGGCCGCCAATGCATTTATCCTGCATCTCTTTAACGGCCGCTCCGTTGCCGACTTGAACCTGTAAAGGCCCGCTATCCCTTGACCAGCCCTCTTCTCGAAGCCGTAGCACTCGCCTGTGAGCGCGATTGGCGGATGCTATTTGAACACCTCGAGTTGCGTCTGACGGGCGGCGACATGGTGCAGATCAGCGGCCCCAACGGCAGCGGCAAGACCAGCCTGCTGCGCCTGCTGGCCGGGTTGATGCAGCCCACCAGCGGCCAGGTGCTGCTCAATGGCCAGCCATTGCACGCCCAACGCGCGGAACTGGCCCGCAACCTGTTGTGGATCGGCCATGCCGCCGGCATCAAGGAGCTGTTGAGCCCCGAGGAGAACCTCAGCTGGCTCTGTGCCCTGCACCAGCCTGCCCGGCGCGAGGCGATCTGGCAGGCCCTGGCGGCGGTCGGCCTGCGCGGTTTCGAGGATGTGCCTTGCCATACCCTTTCCGCCGGCCAGCAGCGCCGCGTGGCCTTGGCGCGCCTGTACCTGGACAGCCCGCCGTTGTGGATACTCGACGAACCCTTCACCGCCCTCGACAAGCAGGGCGTGGCCCAGCTCGAAGAACACCTGGCGGGCCATTGCGAGCGCGGCGGCATGGTGGTCCTGACCACCCACCACAGCCTGGCCCGCATGCCTTCCGGCTACCGTGACATTGACCTGGGACGGTGGGCCGCATGAGTGTGTTTGCCCTGTTGGTGGCCCGTGAAGCGCGCCTGTTGTGCCGGCGCCCGGCGGAACTGGCCAACCCCTTGGTATTTTTCGCAATCGTTGTCGCACTGTTCCCCCTGGCCGTGGGACCTGAGACACAATTGTTGCAAACCTTGTCTCCGGGGCTGGTCTGGGTAGCGGCCCTATTGTCCGTCCTGCTCTCGCTGGACGGGCTTTTTCGCAGTGATTTCGAGGATGGATCCCTGGAGCAGTGGGTCCTTTCGCCGCACCCCCTGGCTCTTCTGGTTCTGGCCAAGGTACTGGCACACTGGGTGTTTTCCGGGTTGGCACTGGTCTTGCTCGCGCCCTTGCTGGCGGTGATGCTGGGGCTGCCTGCCGCCTGTCTGCCGGTGCTGCTGATGTCCCTGCTGCTGGGGACCCCGGTGCTCAGCCTGCTGGGCGCAGTAGGCGCGGCATTGACGGTGGGGCTCAAGCGTGGCGGCCTGCTGCTGGCGCTGCTGATCCTGCCGTTGTACATCCCGGTACTGATTCTCGGCAGTGGCGCCCTGCAGGCGGCATTGCAGGGCATGCCGGCAACCGGTTACCTGCTCTGGCTTGGGAGCCTGACCGCCCTGGCAGTAACCTTGACACCCTTTGCAATAGCGGCTGGCCTGAAGATCAGCGTCGGCGAATAATAATGAGGTCTGATCATTTTTTGATCACTTCTTTCTGAGAAAAGACCCAGGCTTTTCGACCACGAAAAGCACCCGTGATGGAAATAGTGAATGAACTGGACTTGGTTTCATAAGCTCGGCTCGCCTAAATGGTTTTACGGCATCAGTGGCAAGCTGCTGCCCTGGCTGAGTGTTGCCGCCGTGTTGCTGATCGGCATCGGCGTGGTCTGGGGCCTGGCCTTTGCGCCACCGGATTACCAGCAAGGCAACAGTTTCCGCATCATCTACATCCATGTGCCGATGGCGATGCTGGCCCAGTCCTGCTACGTCATGCTGGCCGTGTGCGGTGTGGTCGGGCTGGTGTGGAAAATGAAACTGGCCGATGTCGCCCTGCAATGCGCGGCGCCGATCGGGCACTCGATCACCTTCCTGGCCCTGGTGACCGGGGCTATCTGGGGCAAGCCGACCTGGGGTTCCTGGTGGGTCTGGGATGCCCGACTAACGTCGATGCTGATCCTGCTGTTTCTGTACGCAGGTCTGATTGCGCTCAATGCCGCCATCAGCAATCGTGACAGCGCCGCCAAGGCCTGTGCGGTGCTGGCGATTGTCGGCGTGGTGAATATCCCGATCATCAAATACTCGGTGGAATGGTGGAACACCCTCCACCAGGGCGCGACCTTCACCCTGACCGAAAAGCCTGCCATGCCGGTGGAAATGTGGCTGCCGCTGCTGCTGACCTCGTTGGGTTTCTACTGTTTCTTTGGTGTGCTGCTGTTGCTGCGCATGCGCCTTGAGGTGCTCAAGCGTGAAGCCCGGACCAGTTGGGTCAAGGCCGAAGTCCAACGCAGCCTGGAGGCCGCCCGATGAGCTTTGCATCCTTCAGCGATTTTCTCGCCATGGGCCATCACGGCCTCTACGTCTGGTCGGCCTATGGCATTTGCCTGGTGGTCCTGGCTCGTGAGCTGGTGGCGCCGATCCTGGCGCGCAAGCGCTATCTGCAACAAGAGGCGCGTCGTCTGCGCCGGGAGAACGGTAAGTGAATCCGCTGCGTAAAAAGCGTCTTTTGATCATCCTGGCGATTCTGCTCGGTGTCGGCATTGCCGTCGGCCTGGCCCTCAGCGCGCTGAAGGAAAACATCAACCTGTTCTACACCCCGAGCCAGATCGCCAATGGCGAAGCACCGCTGGACACGCGGATCCGCGCCGGCGGCATGGTCCAGGCCGGTTCCCTGCAGCGTTCCGCCGACTCCCTGGACGTGAAATTCGTCGTCACCGACTTCAACAAGTCGGTGACCATCACCTACCGCGGCATCCTTCCGGACCTGTTCCGCGAAGGGCAGGGCATCGTTGCCCTGGGCAAGCTCAACGCCGATGGCGTGGTGGTGGCCGATGAAGTGCTGGCCAAGCACGACGAGAAGTACATGCCGCCGGAAGTCACCAAGGCCCTGAAAGACAGCGGCCAGTCGGCACCGACACCAGCGAAAGAGGGTTAAGCCATGAGTTCCGCACTGTTCGTTCCCGAACTCGGTCACCTGGCGATGATCCTCGCCCTGTGCTTCGCCCTGGTCCAGGCCGTGGTGCCGCTGCTGGGGGCCTGGCGCGGTGATCGCCTGTGGATGAGCCTGGCCCAGCCGGCTGCCTGGGGCCAGTTCGCCTTCCTGGCGTTCGCCTTCGGCTGCCTGACCTACGCTTTCATGAGCGACGATTTCTCGGTGGCCTATGTCGCCAGCAACTCCAACAGCGCCTTGCCCTGGTACTACAAGTTCAGTGCCGTGTGGGGGGCTCACGAAGGCTCGCTGCTGCTCTGGGCACTGATCCTCGGTGGCTGGACCTTCGCCGTGTCGGTGTTCTCGCGCCAGTTGCCCCAGGTGATGCTGGCCCGGGTGCTGGCGGTGATGGGCATGATCAGCACCGGCTTCCTGCTGTTCCTGATCATGACCTCCAACCCGTTTTCGCGGATCCTGCCCCAAGTGCCGGCCGATGGTCGCGACCTCAACCCGCTGTTGCAGGACATTGGCCTGATCGTTCACCCGCCGATGCTCTATATGGGCTATGTGGGTTTTTCGGTGGCCTTCGCCTTCGCCATCGCCGCCTTGCTCGGCGGTCGCCTGGACGCCGCCTGGGCTCGCTGGTCGCGGCCCTGGACCATTGTCGCCTGGGCCTTCCTCGGCATCGGCATCACCCTGGGCTCTTGGTGGGCCTACTACGAACTGGGCTGGGGTGGCTGGTGGTTCTGGGACCCGGTGGAAAACGCCTCGTTCATGCCCTGGCTGGTGGGCACGGCGCTGATCCACTCCCTGGCGGTCACCGAAAAGCGCGGGGTGTTCAAGAGCTGGACCGTGCTGCTGGCGATTGCCGCCTTCTCCCTGAGCCTGCTGGGGACTTTCCTGGTGCGTTCCGGCGTCCTGACTTCGGTGCATGCCTTCGCCTCCGACCCTGAGCGCGGCGTGTTCATCCTGATTTTCCTGCTGTTCGTGGTGGGTGGTTCGCTGACCCTGTTCGCCCTGCGCGCGCCGGTGGTCAAGAGCCAGGTGGGCTTCAACCTCTGGTCCCGGGAAACCCTGCTGCTGGGCAACAACCTGGTGCTGGTGGTGGCGGCCTCGATGATTCTCCTCGGCACCCTGTACCCGCTGGTGCTGGACGCCCTGACCGGCGCCAAGCTGTCGGTGGGCCCGCCGTACTTCAACGCGCTGTTCATTCCGCTGATGGCCCTGCTGATGGTGGTGATGGCGGTGGGCGTGTTGGTGCGCTGGAAAGACACCCCGGTGAAATGGCTGGTGGGCATGCTCGGCCCGGTACTGCTGGGCAGCGTGGCCCTGGCCGTGGTTGCGGGCATCGCCTATGGCGACTTCAACTGGGCCGTGCTGGCGACCTTCCTGCTGGCGGCCTGGGTGCTGCTGGCCGGGGCTCGCGACATCGTCGACAAGACCCGGCACAAGGGCCTGATCAAGGGCCTGCCGAGCCTGACCCGCAGCTACTGGGGCATGCAGCTGGCGCACCTGGGCATCGCGGTCTGCGCCCTGGGCGTGGTGTTGTCGAGCCAGAACAGCGCCGAGCGCGATCTGCGCCTGGCGCCGGGTGAATCCATGGAACTGGCCGGCTATCACTTCATCTTCGAAGGCGCCAAGCACTTCGAAGGGCCGAACTTCACTTCCGACAAGGGCACCGTCCGCGTGGTGCGCAATGGCAAGGAAGTGGCGGTGCTGCATCCGGAGAAGCGCCTGTATACCGTGCAGAGTTCGATGATGACCGAGGCCGGGATCGATGCCGGCTTCACCCGCGACTTGTATGTGGCCCTTGGCGAGCCCCTGGGCGATGGCGCCTGGGCGGTGCGGGTACACGTCAAGCCGTTCGTGCGCTGGATCTGGTTCGGCGGCCTGCTCACCGGTTTCGGTGGCTTGCTGGCGGCCCTGGACCGGCGCTACCGGGTCAAGGTTAAAAGCCGCGTGCGCGAAGCGCTGGGCATGACAGGAGCTACGGCATGAGACGCTGGATGATGATGCTGCCCCTGGCGGTGTTCCTGGTGGTGGCGGTGTTCCTCTATCGCGGGTTGTACCTGGACCCGGCCGAACTGCCGTCGGCGATGATCGGCAAGCCGTTCCCGGAGTTCTCCCTGCCGTCGGTGCAGGGCGACAAGACCCTGACCCGCGCCGACCTGCTAGGCAAGCCGGCGCTGGTCAACGTCTGGGGCACCTGGTGCATTTCCTGCCGGGTCGAGCACCCGGTACTGAACAAGCTGGCCGAGAAGGGCGTGGTGATCTACGGCATCAACTACAAGGACGTCAACGCCGATGCCCTGAAGTGGCTGGCCGAATTCCACAATCCCTACCTGCTGGACGTGCGTGACGAGGAGGGCTCCCTGGGCCTGAACCTGGGCGTCTACGGCGCTCCGGAAACCTTTTTCATCGACGCCAAGGGCATCATCCGCGACAAGTACGTCGGGGTGATCGACGAAGTGGTGTGGCGCGAGCAACTGGCCGCCAAGTACCAGGCCCTGGTCGACGAGGCCAAGCCATGAAGCGCTGGTTAGCCGCCGCCATCCTGGGCCTGGGCATCGCCGGCATGGCCCATGCCGCCATCGACACCTACCAGTTCGCCAACGACACCGATCGCGAACGGTTCCACGAGCTGACCAAGGAACTGCGCTGCCCCAAGTGCCAGAACCAGGACATCGCCGATTCCAACGCGCCGATTGCTGCCGACCTGCGCAAAGAGATTTTCCGCATGCTCGGCGAGGGCAAGGACAACCAGCAGATCATCGACTTCATGGTCGATCGCTACGGTGACTTCGTGCGCTACCGGCCGGCCCTGACCGGCAAGACTGCCTTGCTCTGGTTCGGCCCCGCCGGGTTGCTGCTGGGCGGGCTGGTGATCATTGTCGTGATTGTCCGGCGTCGGCGCGTGCAGCGCAGCGACAGCCCGAACACGCTTTCCGTCGAAGAGCGTCAGCGCCTCGACCAACTGCTGGATAAAAACCACCCATGATTGATTTCTGGCTTGCGGCAGGCCTGCTGCTCCTGATTGCCCTGAGTTTCCTGTTGATCCCGGTATTGCGTGAGCGTCGCGCTCAGCGTGAAGAGGATCGTACCGCGCTGAACGTGGCGCTTTATGAAGAGCGCGTGGCCGAACTGCACAGCCAGCAGCAGGAAGGCGTGCTCAGTGCCGAACAGATGGACAGTGGCCGTGCCGAAGCCGCGCGCGAACTGCTGGCCGATACCGAAGGCAGCGCTAACGTGCGCACTTCGCGCCTGGGCAAGCCGCTGCCGTTGCTGGCCGCGCTGCTGGTGCCGGTACTGGGCCTGGGCCTGTACCTGCATTTTGGTGCCAGCGACAAGGTCGAGCTGACCCGGGAGTTCGCCCAGGCGCCACAGTCCATGGAGGAAATGACTCGGCGCCTGGAGCGTGCGGTAGCGGCCCAGCCGGATTCCGCCGAAGGCCTGTACTTCCTCGGCCGAACCTACATGGCCCAGGACCGGCCGGCGGACGCGGCGAAGATCTTCGAACGCACCGTGGCCCTGGCCGGGCGCCAGCCCGAGCTGCTGGGGCAATGGGCCCAGGCGCAGTACTTTGCCGACAACAAGCAATGGTCGGACAAGGTCCAGGGCCTGACCGACGAAGCCCTGAAAGCCGACCCCAATGAAGTCACCAGCCTCGGGCTGCTGGGGATCGCCGCCTTCGAAGGCGGGCGTTTTCAGGAAGCCATCGACTACTGGAAGCGCCTGCAGGCGCAACTGCCGCCGGACGACAACTCCCGCGCCGCGTTGCAGGGCGGTATCGACCGCGCCAGCGAGAAGCTGGTGGCCAGTGGCGGCAAGGTTGCCAGCGAACCTGCGGCCAAGGCTCAGGCCAAGGGCGCGGTGCTCAAGGTCAGGGTCGACTTGGCTGCCGAGCTCAAGGCCAAGGTCCAGCCGGGCGACAGCGTGTTCATCTTTGCTCGCGCCACCCAGGGCCCACCCGCGCCGCTGGCGGCCAAGCGCCTGACCGTGGCCGACTTGCCGGCCACGGTCGAGCTGGCGGATGCCGACGCGATGATGCCGCAGTTGAAACTGTCGAACTTCCCTGAAGTCCAACTGGTTGCGCGCGTGTCCCGCGCCGGCCAGCCGACGGCCGGCGAGTGGGTCGGGCGCAGCCAGCCTCTGGCCAGCAGCACCACCGCTGCCCAGCAGCTGACCATCGACAGCCCGGATCAATAATCAGAGAAGCCGCCATGACCGCCATCGCTCGTATCACCCTGTTATCACTGGTCCTGGGGTTGAGCGCATGTACGGTCCATCGGCCGGTGCCCACCAGCTCCGAGCCGATCCCGCCGGCTGGGCCGAGCACACGCCCGGCCCCGTCCACGGCGCCGGGTACGCCCAGCGCGCCGATCCCCGCCGCCAAGCCCCTGCCACGCACCTCCGCCAGCTTCGCGCCGCCACCGGGCGGGCACAGCCATTGGGATGCGCGGTTGGGGGTCTATGTGCTGGATGACCAGAGCAACACCTTCTACCGCCAGCGCACCTACTACCGCTGGAACAATGGCTGGAGCCGCTCCATCAGCCCTGACGGGCCCTGGGAAGACACCGATATCCATGGTGTGCCCGCCGGGCTTGGTCGCCAGTTCCAGTAACCCTGTCCGATAAGCGCAGAGGCGCAGGCCAGAGCCTGCGCCCGGGCTGGATTATTTAAGCCTCGGGATGCCTGGCCGATACAGCGGGGTGTTCCCGAGTATCAGCCGTTGAGCGCCCGATGAAGAATGACCTGAATAAACCCTATTTCACGCCGATGGTGTTCTGGCTTGCGCTGATCTGTGTGCTGTTGCTGGTGTATGGCTTTGGCCCGACCGAGGTGCCGGAGCTGATCTACCTGTCGCTGGAGCCGGTGTGCCTGCTGCTGGCATTCGTCTTCATGTACTACTTCTTCTGCTGGAGCCTGATCTCGGTCTTTCGCTTGGGCGAGATCGGCTGGAAGCGCGTGGACTACGCCTGGCTGCTGCTGGCGTCCCTGGCCCTGATCAGCGCCACCCAGGCGGTGCGCGTGGACTGGTTCCAGACCGACTACCAATTGGCGCAGCAGGCCCAGGCCGGGCTGCAGCGGCGCGTGGCCACGGAGATCGAGGACATGCTGGGCGTGGAGCACTGCAAGGCGGCCATCGCTCGCTACGAGCCCCAGGATGCGGCCCAGGTCAGCAGCCTGTGCGAGCGTTTTGCAGCGCTGGAGCGCACCGCGGACGGGCGCCTTTCGGTCTTGGCAGAGGTCAAGGTGCAGCAGGCGCTGGAGGATATCCGCGGCGAATACACGGCGGCTCCCATCCGCCAATGGCTGCAGGGCTTGAGTGAAAGCCTCAAGGAACTGGAGCAGCAGCGGGCCGAGGTGCGGCGCCTGTATGGGTTGGTAACGGTCAGCGCTACCGAGAGGCTCTACAGCTACTTCGTGCCCTTGCTGCTGGTGATCGCCCTGGCATTGCGCGCCTCCAAGGTCACCGGCGAAGTGCTGCTCAAGGCACCACGGCGGCGCAAGCTGTGGCTGATCATCAACCGCCGCGTGGTCATCGATGGCCTGGGTTTTGCCCGTGGCGCCCGGGCTCGGCTGGATGAAGCCCTGGGCAATTGGCGGGTAGCCCGTTGGGGTGTGGTGCACCTGGGCTGCAACTTCATCGGCGCCCCCGGCCCCCAGGACACCCCGGTCCCGGTCACCCCGGGCTTCTATGAAAGTGAATTCCAATTGGCCAGCCTGGCCGACTTCGACAGCAGCGAGTTCGTCGAATGGGCCGCGACCCAGACCATCGACACTCTGTACCTGGTGGGGGAAACCGATGCCGGCCTGATCGGGCGCCTGCGGCTCTGGGGGGCGGCGGCCAATATCGAAGTCCTGGTGCGCGAACGCATCTGAGGCGCCCGCCCTGGTGCAGCTTGCCTGCCCGGGCAACTCCGGGCAGGGGCAAGGGCGCCGCGCCTTTTCCTCAGGCCCGGGCCGGGCGGCGGTTGTCCCGCACCAGCAGGAAACGCATCAAGGCCAGCAGCGGGAAGGCGCTGCCCACCAGCACGATGCCCAGCCAGCCGCCATGCTCGTACACCGCACTGGCAATCGAGGAGCCAAAGGCACCGCCGATGAAGATGCTGGTCATGTACAGCGCATTCAGGCGGCTGCGGCTGTGGGCGTCGAGGGCGTACACGGCGCGCTGGCCGAGCACCATATTCATCTGCACGCAGAAATCCAGGACCACCCCGGTCACGGCCATGCCGATCACGCTGTAGGCCGGATGCACCAGGCTGGGGATGAAGCTTAGGGCCGCCAGCAGCATGGCCAGCAGTGAGGCGATGCGGGTATGGCCGGCATCTGCCAGGCGCCCGCTGATGGGCGCGGCGATGGCGCCGATGGCGCCCACCAGGGCAAAGATCGCGATCTGGCTTTGGCTCAGGCCGTGCTGGCGCGCCAGCTCCAGCGGTGCGGCGGTCCAGAACAGGCTGAAGGTGGCGAACAGGCAACCCTGGTAGAAGGCGCGCTGGCGCAGTACCGGTTGCTGGCGCAGCAAGTTGCCCAGGGAATGCAGCAGTTGGCCATAGGTGGCGCTGTGGGCCGGCTGGCGCTTGGGAATGGTGAGCATCAGCACCAGGCTGATGGCCGCCATCAGCAGCGCCGCGGCGATGAACATCGCCCGCCAGCCGAAGTGGTCGGCCACCACGCTGGACACCGGCCGGGCCAGGAGAATCCCCAGTAGCAGGCCGCCCATGATCCCGCCCACCACCCGGCCCCGGGTTTCCTCGGGGGCCAGGTGCGCGGCCAGGGGAATCAGGATCTGCACCGACACCGAACTGAAGCCGATCAACAGCGACACCAGGAGAAAGGCATTGGGCTGCTGGATAAAGGCCGCGCCCAGCAGGCTGGCAATCGCCACCAGGGTGGTGCAGATCATCAGCCGGCGGTTTTCCAGCAAATCGCCCAGGGGCACCAGGAAGAACAGGCCCAGGGCGTAGCCGATCTGGGTCAGCGACACGATCAGGCTGGCCAGGGTGCTGGACAGGCCGAGATCCGGGGCAATCAGCTCGATGATCGGTTGTGCGTAGTAGATGTTGGCGACTATGGCCCCGCAGCAGAAGGCGAACAGCAGCACCATGCCTCGGGTCATTGTCGCGCTGCCGGTGGGCAGAGCCTGGGTCGTGGAATTCATTGGCGATCTCTGAGGCAAGCGCAAGGAGCGAGGTCGGCAAGACCCCGTGGCAAAGCGATGGAGCGGGCCGGGTGGCAAAGGTCAGCGATCGAATGATGAAGGCCCGTTGAGTACCGGGGCGTGTCGCTGTCGAGGGGCGATGATACATTTACTTACATCCTGTTCGATAGCATGCTCATGCTCCCCCGGGGCCTTGCAGTCGACTGACGGGCTCTATGCACCCATTGCCTTGAGGAATCCGTTCCATGAATCGGTCTTTGCCTGGTTTGTTGTGCAACCTTCAATGCCTGGCCCTGGCGTTCCTGCTGGGCAGCACCACGGCCCTGGCCCAGGATGCGCCGGGCATGCGCATTGGCGTACGCGGGGAAATCACCGGGGTCGGCGGCGACGTGGTGCGGGTGCACGTCAACAGTGGGGAGAATGTCAGCGTCGAGCTGACGCCCCAGACCCAGGTGCGTGCCGTGACCCTGGCCAATATCGAGGACATCAAGCCCGGCAGCTATATCGGCTCGGCAGCCATGCCCATGGCCGACGGCACCCTCAAGGCGCTGGAAGTGCATGTGTTTCCACCGCAGTTGGCCGGTACGGGTGATGGCCACCGGCCTTTCGACCTGGCCAAGGGCAGCAGCATGACCAACGGCAGCGTTGGCGACCTGGTGGTGAGCAACGGCCGCACCCTGACCGTCAACTACAAGGGCGGCCAGCAGAAGATCCTGGTGCCGGACGATGTGCCCATCGTCAACCTGACTCCCGGCGACCGCAGCCTGCTCAAGGTCGGGGTCAAGGTGGTGATGTTCGTTACCCAGAGCGATGACGGCAAACTCACCGCGCAGTCGATCTCCGCCGGCAAGGATGGGGTCGCGCCGCCGATGTAGGCCGCTGCTGCACGGGTTTGCCACCAGGCGGGTGGGGGCTTGCATTGCCAAATGTTGCTGCGCGCGGGTTGCAGTGGAAGTCGGCAAAGGCTTGGTTTACGGTTTCCGGTCGTTCAATGCGCCGGGAGTGCCTTATGGAAAAGTCGACGTTCAACCCAGCCAGTGTGTTCAATTCCCTGCAATACGGTTTCAGCCAGGCGGTGGAGGTGCGCGGTGGGCGGCGCCTGCTGCTTTCCGGCCAGGTGGGTGTGGATGAGCAGGAGCGCACCGTGGGCCCGGGCCTGCGGGAGCAGACCGAGCAGGCCTTCGATAATATCGCCCGGGTCCTGGCCGAGGCGGGTGGCCGGCTGGCGGATGTGGTGATGCTGCGGATCTACATCGCCGAAGCGGCCCGCAACCAGCAGGAGCACATCAGCGCAGTCTTGCTCGAACGCTTTGCCAGCCAGCCGCCGGCGTCTTCGTGGATCATCGTCAGCGGGCTGTCGCTGCCGGAGTGGCTGATCGAAGTCGAGGCGGAGGCGGTGCTGGAGGAGCGCCATCAGGCCGCCGAAGCGGCGCTGTTCACTCCGGCGCGAGCCCTCTGAGCGCCATGCCTGGGGCATAAAAAAAGCGACCCCGGAGGTCGCTTTTTTCATTCACCCGTTAGGGGTCACTTGGCGTTGGTGTAGATCTGGTCGAAGATCCCGCCGTCGTTGAAGTGGGTCTTCTGCACGCTGCGCCAGTCGCCGAAGGTCTTCTCCACCGAGAGGAAGTCGACTTTCGGGAAGCGATCGGTGTACTTGGCCAGCACTTTCGGGTCCCGTGGGCGCAGGTAGTTGTTGGCGGCGATTTCCTGGCCTTCCGGCGACCACAGGTACTTGAGGTACTCCTCGGCGGCGGCGCGGGTGCCTTTCTTCTCTACCACCTTGTCCACCACCGATACCGGCGGCTCGGCTTCGGCGGACACGCTCGGGTAGATCACCTCGAACTGGTCGCGACCGAATTCGCGGGCGATCATCTCCGCCTCGTTCTCGAAGGTCACCAGCACGTCGCCGATCTGGTTGGTCATGAAGGTGGTGGTGGCGGCGCGGCCACCGGTGTCGAGCACCGGCGCCTGCTTGAACAGCTTGCCGACGAAGTCCTTGGCCTTGTTCTCATCGCCGCCGTTCTTCAGTACGTAGCCCCAGGCCGAGAGGTAGGTGTAGCGGCCGTTACCCGAGGTCTTGGGGTTGGGCACTATCACCTGTACGCCGTCCTTGAGCAGGTCCGGCCAGTCCTTCAGGGCCTTGGGGTTGCCCTTGCGCACGATGAACACGGTGGCCGAGGTGAACGGCGCGCTGTTGTTCGGCAGGCGGGTCACCCAGTTGTCCGGCACCAGCTTGCCGTTGTCCGCCAGGGCGTTGATGTCGGTGGCCATGTTCATGGTGATGACATCCGCCGGCAGGCCGTCGATTACCGAGCGCGCCTGTTTGCTGGAGCCGCCGAAGGACATCTGCAGGGTGATGTTCTCGTTGTGCTCGGCTTTCCAGTGTTTCTGGAAGGCGGCGTTGTAGTCCTTGTAGAAGTCGCGCATCACGTCGTAGGAAACGTTGAGCAGGGTCGGTGCGGCCTGGGCGACGCTGCCCAGGGCCAGGCTGGCGGCCAGTAGCGAGGCGCTGAAGAGTTTTTTCACTGCACATTCCTTTTGTTCGAGAGTGAAGGCAATTTGCCGCCGACTATAGCCGGGGCGCTATATCTCTTTAAAGATTAAAAAGTACTTTGCTTATTCCAGTTTCCTGAATAGCGCATTGCCGCAGCGGGAACAGAAGGCCGCGGCGGGTTCGTGGGTGTTCTTGCGGCACACCGGGCAGTCGTGCTTGAGCTGCTCGCCGCGCATGGCGCTGGCCAGTTCCGCGGTGAAGATCCCGGTGGGCACGGCGATGATCGAGTAACCGGTGATCATCACCATGGACGAGATCACCTGGCCGATCACGGTCTTGGGCACGATGTCGCCGTAGCCCACGGTGGTCAGGGTGACGATGGCCCAGTAGATGCCCTTGGGAATGCTGGTGAAACCGTGCTCCGGGCCTTCGACCACGTACATCAGGGTGCCGAACACCGTGACCAGGGTGCAGACGCTGAGCAGGAACACCAGGATCTTCTGCTTGCTGCCGCGCAGGGCGTCCAGCAGGTAGTGGGCCTGCTTGAGGTAGGGCGCCAGCTTGAGCACGCGAAAGATCCGCAGCATGCGGATGATGCGGATGATCAGCAGGTATTGGGCGTCGCTGTAATACAGGGCGAGGATCCCCGGAACGATCGCCAGCAGGTCCACCAGGCCATAGAAGCTGAAGGCATAGCGCAGCGGCCGGGGGGAGCAGTACAGGCGCAGCCCGTACTCGATGGCGAAGATCAGGGTGAAACCCCATTCGATGTAGGCCAGGACGTTGGCGTAGTTGCGATGGACCTCGTCGATGCTGTCGAGGATCACGATCACCAGGCTGGCGAGGATGATCAGCAGCAGGGTGCTGTCAAAGCGCCTCCCCGCCACCGTATCGGTCTGGAAGATCATTACGTAGAGGCGCTGCCGCCAGTTGTCGCTGTTGCCCATGGAAATCGCCTGAATCGAAAGTCAGCGAAGCCTAGGGGGATTTGCCGGGGGAGCGCAAGGCGCGTCGCCCCGCACGTTGCGGCCCAGCACCCGGTCGACGGTGTGCACCAGCCAGCAGGCCAGGACAAAGGGTGCGGTCAGGGGCGCAAGACCCAGGGCGACCAGCCCCGGGCTGATCAGCAGTGCCAGCAGCATCCCCAGCAGCGGCCGCCAGGGGTGCCGGGCCTGCTGGCCCAGGGCCAGGGCGACCAGGGCGCAGTTGTAGCCGCCCAGGCCCTGCAGGGCCTGGGCATGCTCTTGCTGCAGCAGGGCAAAGAGCAGGCCGCAGGCGGAGCCGAACAGGGCCCAGGCTGCCGCGCGGCGGCTGGCCAGCAGCAGGCCGAGCAGAATCAGCAGGCCGGCCAGGGGCTGGCCGAGGAACATGATCTGTCCCAGGCCCTGGAACAGCCCACCCAGCAGGTTCGCCAGGGACAGCCCGGGCACGCCCTGGGTGGCCGCGGGCAGCGGCTCGATCAGGCTCAGCAGCAGCCAGCCGAGGCCGACGAAGGGCGCGGTGTAGGCCGGCAGGCTGGCGGGGTTGCGGGCACGTTTGAGCCATTGCTGGGTAATGATCGCGCTGAGGCCGCCGGCGGCGATGATCAGCGGCGGCAGCAATACCGACCAGGGCAGGTACAGGCCCAGCAGCAGGCCCAGCAATACGCCGTTGTAGCTGAACAGCCCGGCCTGGCGGTCGGCCTTGGCGTACCCCCGGCGTTGCGCGGTCAGCAGCCCGGCCAGGGCACCCAGCAGGGCAGCGCCGAGCAGTGCCGGGGCACTGACCAGGATCGCCAGCAGGCACAGCAGGCCGCACAGCGGATGGCGCTGGAGAAAGATCTGACTGAAGCCGTTAAGCAGGGCAGTGGCCCAGTCGGGGCAGAAGGCATTGAAAGACTGTGAAGGCATGATGCAAATCAGTGGGGCGGCCCCTGGGCGAGGGTTGCGACCGCCCAGGCCTCCTCTGCGGGAGGCTCTGGCCGGTCAGCGGCGCCATGGGCTGCGGGTCAGAGAAGGGTTTCGACGCGCAACGAATTGGTAGTGCCCGGCTGGCCGAACGGCACACCGGTGGTGATCACCACGGTGTCGCCGCGCTTGGCCAGGCCCTGGGCCTGGGCGATTTCCAGGGCCGTGGCACACACCTCGTCGACCTGGCGCAGCCGGTCGTTGACCACCGAATGCACGCCCCAGGCCACTGTCAGGCGGCGAGCAGTGGCAAGGTTCGGCGTCAGGTTGAGGATCGGCACCGAAGGCCGCTCGCGGGCGGCGCGCAGGGTCGAACTGCCGGATTCGCTGTAGTTCACCAGCACCGCCACCGGCAGGATGCTGCACACCCGGCGGATCGCGCAGCTGATGGCGTCCGAGACCGTGGCCTCGGCCTGGGGCCGGCTGACGTCCAGCTGGGCCTGGTAGTCCGGGCCGGTTTCCACCTGGCGGATGATCTTGCTCATCATCTGCACGGCCTCCAGCGGGTATTCGCCGGAAGCGGTTTCCGCCGACAGCATCACGGCGTCCGCACCCTCGGCCACAGCGTTGGCGACGTCGGTGACCTCGGCCCGGGTCGGCGCAGGGGAGAAGCGCATGGATTCGAGCATTTGGGTGGCCACCACCACCGGCTTGCCCAGCTGGCGGCAGGTGCTGATGATGTTTTTCTGGATCTGCGGCACGCTTTCTGCGGGCACTTCCACCCCCAGGTCGCCCCTGGCCACCATGATCGCGTCGCTCAGCTCGGCGATTTCCCGCAGTTGGGTGACGGCCGAAGGCTTCTCGATCTTGGCCATCAGGTAGGCCTTGTCGCCGATCAGCGCACGGGCTTCACGGATGTCTTCCGGGCGCTGCACGAAGGACAGGGCCACCCAGTCCACCCCCAGTTCCAGGCCGAAGCTCAGGTCGCGACGGTCCTTGGCCGTCAGCGGGCTGAGGTCGAGCACCGCCTGGGGCACGTTGACCCCCTTGCGGTCCGACAGCTCACCGCCATTGAGCACGGTGGTCTCGATGGCATCGGCCTGCTTGGCGATCACCCGCAGGCGCAGCTTGCCGTCGTCCAGCAGCAGGTCCATGCCCGGCTCCAGGGCGGCGATGATCTCCGGGTGCGGCAGGCTGACCCGCTGGGCGTTGCCCGGGGTCGCGTCGAGGTCCAGGCGCAGGGCCTGGCCGCGCACCAGTTGCACCTTGCCCTCGGCGAAGGTGCCGACCCGCAGCTTCGGCCCTTGCAGGTCCATGAGGATGCCCAGGGGGTAGTTCAGTTCGCGCTCTACCTGGCGGATCCACTCGTAGCGCTGGGCGTGGTCGGCATGGGCGCCGTGGCTGAAGTTGAGCCGGAAGATGTTCACCCCGGCTTGTACCAGCTCACGGATGTCCTCGATGCCGTCGATGGCCGGGCCCAGGGTGGCGAGGATTTTGACCTTCTTGTCAGGCGTCATGTTTGGGGTTCTCGAGAATCAGGATGGCGCGGAAGTCGTTGACGTTGGTGCGGGTCGGCTCGGTGACGATCAGGTCCCCCAGCGCCGCGAAGTAGCCATAGCCGTTGTTGTTGTCCAGCTCGTCGCTGGCGCTCAGGCCCAGGGCCGCGGCGCGGGCGTAGCTGTCCGGGGTCATGATGGCCCCGGCATTGTCCTCGGAACCGTCGATGCCGTCAGTGTCGCCGGCCAGGGCATAGATGCCCGGGTAGCCCTTGAGGCTGTCGGTGAGGCTCAGGAGGAACTCCGCGTTGCGTCCGCCACGGCCATTGCCGCGCACGGTGACCGTGGTTTCACCGCCGGAGAGGATCACGCAGGGCGCCGCCAGGGGCTGGCCGTGCAGGGCGACCTGGCGGGCGATGCCGGCGTGGACCTTGGCCACCTCCCGGGATTCGCCCTCCAGGTCGCCGAGGATCAGTGGGCTGAAGCCGGCCTGGCGAGCCTTCACGGCCGCCGCCTCAAGGGACTGCTGGGGCCGGGCGATCAGCTGGAAGTGGCTGCGCGCCAGGCACGGGTCACCGGGCTTGACGGTTTCCGACTCGGGGCTCTGCAGCCAACTGCGGACCGCGGCCGGTACGTCGATGCCATAGCGCTTGAGAATCGCCAGGGCCTCGGCCGAGGTGCTGGGGTCGGCCACGGTGGGGCCGGAGGCGATGACCGTGGCCAGGTCGCCGGGTACATCGGAAATCGCATAGGTGTAGACCGTGGCCGGCCAGCAGGCCTTGGCCAGGCGTCCACCCTTGATCGCCGAGAGGTGCTTGCGCACGCAGTTCATCTCGCCGATGGTGGCGCCGGATTTGAGCAGGGCCTTGTTGATGGCCTGCTTGTCCGCCAGGGTGATGCCGGCGGCTGGCAGGGCCAGCAGCGCCGAACCGCCACCGGACAGCAGGAAGATCACCCGATCCTGTTCCGACAGGTTGCTGACAAGTTCCAGCACGCGCTTGGCCACGGCCAGGCCGGCGGCGTCGGGTACCGGGTGGGCGGCTTCGACCACTTCGATCTTGGTGCAGGGGGCGCCGTGGCCGTAGCGGGTGACCACCAGCCCGGAGACTTCGCCCTGCCAGCTGCGCTCGACCACCTGGGCCATGGCCGCGGCGGCCTTGCCGGCGCCGATGACGATGACGCGGCCGCTGCGGTCGCTGGGGAGATGGGCTTGCAGAACCTGTTGCGGGTGGGCGGCGTCGATGGCTGTGGCGAACAGCTCACGGAGGAATTTTTGCGGATCGACCGACATGGCGGGCTCCCGGATTTCTTGTTATGGGGGGCTTGAAACGGGTGTAGCCGCCACCTCAGGCGGCGGCAAGGTCAGCAGGGCCTGTCCCTGGCCCGCCGTGAGGCGTTTCCTGCGAACCTTGGCGCAGCCTGCGGCAGCGGCTACGGATGCTGCTTATTTCTTCTCGCGGATCGAGAAGTTGGCCATGTGTTCCAGGCCCTTGATCAGGGCCGAGTGGTCCCAGTTGGCGCCACCGATGGCGGTGCAGGTGCTGAACACTTGCTGGGTGTTGGCGGTGTTGGGCAGGTTGATGCCCAGCTCGCGGGCACCGCTCAGGGCCAGGTTCAGGTCCTTCTGGTGCAGGTTGATGCGGAAGCCCGGGTCGAAGGTGCCCTTGATCATCCGCTCGCCGTGCACTTCGAGGATCTTCGAGGAAGCGAAGCCACCCATCAGTGCTTCACGCACCTTGGCCGGGTCGGCGCCGTTCTTCGAGGCGAACAGCAGGGCTTCGGCCACGGCCTGGATGTTCAGGGCGACGATGATCTGGTTGGCCACCTTGGCAGTCTGGCCGTCACCGTTGCCACCCACCAGGGTGATGTTCTTGCCCATGCTCTGGAACAGCGGCAGGGCACGTTCGAAGGCCTGGCTGTCGCCACCGACCATGATGCTCAGGGTGGCGGCCTTGGCCCCGACTTCACCGCCGGACACCGGGGCGTCCAGGTACTGGGCGCCGGTTTCGTTGATCTTGGCGGCGAAGGCCTTGGTAGCGGTGGGCGAGATCGAGCTCATGTCGATGACGATCTTGCCCTTGCCGATCCCGGCGGCCACGCCGTCGGCGCGCAGCAGCACGTCTTCGACCTGGGGAGTATCGGGGACCATGATGATGACGAACTCGGCTTCCTGGGCGACGTCCCGGGGCGAGGCCAGGGCGATGGCGCCGGCGGCGATCAGGTCGGCCGGAGCCTTGCCGTGGTGTTCCGAGAGCAGCAGGCTGTGACCGGCCTTCTGCAGGTTGGCGGCCATTGGGTGGCCCATGATGCCGGTGCCGATAAATCCGATTTTAGCCATGATAAAAATCCTCTATTCAACGGGACCTTGTGGGCGCTGGCTGGCCAGCGAAGGCGGTCTTGCGGGCCTCTTCGCCGGCAAGCCGGCTCCTACGCAGGTACAGGTTCAGATTGCGTTGTGGGTTTTCAGCCAGCCAAGGCCGGCTTCAGTGGTGGTCAGCGGCTTGTACTCGCAACCGACCCAGCCCTGGTAGCCGATGCGGTCCAGGTGCTCGAAGAGGAAGCGGTAGTTGATCTCGCCGGTGCCCGGCTCGTTGCGCCCGGGGTTGTCCGCCAGCTGGATGTGGTTGATCTGGCCCAGGTGGTTGGCCATGGTCCGCGCCAGGTCTCCCTCCATGATCTGCATGTGGTAGATGTCGTACTGCAGGTACAGGTTGTCGCTGCCCACCTGCTCGCGAATCGACAGCGCCTGGGCGGTATTGTTGAGGTAGAAGCCGGGAATGTCGCGGGTGTTGATGGCTTCCATCACCAGCTTGATGCCCACGGCCTGGAGCTTGTCGGCGGCGTACTTGAGGTTGGCGACCAAGGTCTTTTCCACCAGGGCTTCATCGGCGCCCTGTGGGCGGATGCCTGCCAGGCAGTTGATCTGGGTATTGCCCAGGACCTGGGCGTAGGCAATGGCCAGGTCGACCCCGGCGCGGAACTCCTCGACCCGGTCGGGCAGGCAGGCGATACCGCGTTCACCCTTGGCCCAGTCGCCGGCCGGCAGGTTGAACAGCACCTGGCTCAGGCCGTGGGCGTCAAGCTGCGCCTTGATTTCGGCAGAGCTGAATTCGTAGGGGAACAGATATTCGACGCCGCTGAAGCCGGCATCGGCGGCCGCCTTGAAGCGGGCGAGGAAGTCCTGTTCGGTGAACAGCATGGACAGGTTGGCAGCAAAGCGCGGCATGGTGGTCTCCTGTGGTTCGGTCAAGCCTGGGGCTGGCGCCAGGGGGCGGGCGGCCCGGGCGCCACCTCTGGCGAGAGGTGGCGCGCGGGGCCCGGCCGGTGCCAGCGGCCAGGGGTATCAGTCGAGCAGGGAAATCGCGGTAGGGGCGTCGTTGCCCACCAGCGCCAGGTCTTCGAACTCGTTGACCGCGTTGATTTCGGTGCCCATGGAAATGTTGGTCACGCGCTCCAGGATGATTTCCACCACCACCGGTACCTTGAAGGTCTGGAGCATTTCCTGGGCCTGGCGCAGGGCCGGCTGGATGTCCTTGGGTTCGAACACCCGCAGGGCCTTGCAACCCAGGCCTTCGGCAACGGCCACGTGGTCGACGCCATAGCCGTTGAGTTCCGGCGCGTTGAGGTTGTCGAAGGACAGCTGCACGCAGTAGTCCATGTCGAAACCGCGCTGGGCCTGGCGGATCAGCCCCAGGTAGGAGTTGTTCACCACCACGTGGATGTACGGCAGGTTGAACTGCGCGCCCACCGCCAGTTCTTCGATCATGAACTGGAAGTCGTAGTCGCCGGACAGCGCCACCACCTGGCGGTTCGGGTCGGCCTTGACCACGCCCAGGGCAGCGGGGATGGTCCAGCCCAACGGGCCGGCCTGGCCGCAGTTGATCCAGTGGCGTGGCTTGTAGACGTGGAGGAACTGCGCGCCGGCAATCTGCGACAGGCCGATGGTGCTGACGTAGCAGGTGTCCTTGCCGAATACCTGGTTCATTTCTTCGTACACGCGCTGCGGCTTGACCGGCACGTTGTCGAAGTGGGTCTTGCGGTGCAGGCTGGCCTTGCGCTGCTGGCAATCATGCAGCCAGGCGCTGCGATCCTTGAGCTTGCCGGCGGTCTGCCATTCGCGGGCCACTTCCAGCAATACGGTCAGGGCGCTGCCAGCATCGGAAACGATGCCCAGGTCCGGGGTGAAGACACGGCCGATCTGGGTCGGTTCGATGTCCACGTGGATGAACTTGCGGCCTTCGGTGTAGACGTCCACCGAACCGGTGTGGCGGTTGGCCCACCGGTTGCCGATGCCCAGCACGGTGTCGGACTTGAGCAGGGTGGCATTGCCGTAGCGATGGGAGGTCTGCAGGCCGACCATGCCCACCATCTGTGGGTGATCGTCAGGGATGGTGCCCCAGCCCATCAGGGTCGGGATCACCGGAATGCCGGTCAGTTCGGCGAACTCCACCAGCAGCTCGCTGGCGTCGGCGTTGATCACGCCGCCACCGGCCACCAGCAATGGACGTTCGGCCTGGTCCAGCAGGGCCAGAACCTTTTCCGCCTGCAGGCGGGTCGCCGCCGGCTTGGCCAGGGGCAGGGGCTGGTAGGCGTCGATGTCGAATTCGATTTCCGCCATCTGCACGTCGAACGGCAGGTCGATCAGCACCGGGCCGGGACGGCCGGAGCGCATTTCATAAAAGGCTTTCTGGAAGGCGTAGGGCACCTGGCCCGGTTCCAGCACGGTGGTGGCCCATTTGGTCACCGGCTTGACGATGCTGGTGATGTCCACGGCCTGGAAGTCTTCCTTGTGCAGGCGGGCGCGGGGAGCCTGACCGGTGATGCAGAGGATCGGAATGGAGTCGGCCGAGGCGCTGTACAGGCCGGTGACCATGTCGGTGCCGGCGGGGCCCGAAGTACCGATGCACACGCCGATGTTACCGGCCTTGGTGCGGGTGTAGCCCTCGGCCATGTGCGAGGCGCCTTCGACGTGGCGAGCGAGCACGTGATCGATGCCGCCGACCTTCTGCAGCGCGGAATACAGCGGGTTGATGGCGGCACCCGGGATGCCAAAAGCGGTATCGACCCCTTCACGGCGCATCACCAGAACGGCGGCTTCGATTGCTCTCATTTTGCTCATGGTTTTGTGCCTCTTGCGTTTTGTAATTGTATACAAGTGGTTTTGCGCAAAGTGTATTCACGGCGGATGGCGCAGGTCAATCCATTTTCTTGAGCGGCAGCGGCTTTCATCAAAGCCCCGATAAACTGGCGTCCTTTTGTCGCAGGGGCTGCCTTTCGCGAATTATTGTATACAAAAAATAAATTCATTGTGTTCTATTTGTTGTATCGGACTTCTCCTACAAGAAGCTTCCCCAGGCTTTCTCAATAACAAGATAAGGACGGCACCCATGAGCGCTTTAACCTTGAAAGTCGCAGTCAACCTGGCCAACCAGGCCATCAACGCGGGGCGCAAGATCAATGCGGCGCCGCTGACCATCGCGGTGCTGGATGCCGGCGGGCACCTGGTGACCCTGCAACGGGAGGACGGCGCCAGCCTGCTGCGCCCGCAGATCGCCATCGGCAAGGCCTGGGGGGCGGTGGCCCTGGGCAAGGGCTCGCGCCTGCTGGCCCTGGACGCGCAGCAGCGCCCGGCCTTCATCGGCGCATTGAACGGTCTGGGGCAGGGCAGCGTGGTGCCTGCGCCGGGCGGGGTGTTGATTCGGGATCAGGCGGGGGCAGTGATTGGGGCGATCGGCATCAGTGGCGATACCTCGGACATCGATGAGCAGTGCGCCATCAGCGCGATCGAAGCCCAGGGCCTGGCGGCGGACGCTGGCGTCAGCGCGTAGCCCTCGACCTCGCGGGCCCGGCCTGTAGCCGCTGCCGAGCCCGCGAGGCTGCGAAAAGCCGCGCAGGATCTTGATTGAAACTATTGCGCCCTTGCGGGCCGGGAAACAAACCGGAAAGTACCGAAACGCTATCAGCGATCCAGTTCACAGCCCTTGAGCACCAGGCGGATGATGGTCTGCGCCGCAGCTTCGTAGTCGTCTTCGTCGAGCTTGGTCTTGCCGGTGACCACCGAGATCTGCCAGTCGAAGTCGGCGTAGGTCTGGGTTGCGGCCCAGATGCTGAACATCAGGTGGTTGGGGTCGAGCGGGGCGATCAGGCCGCGATCGATCCAGGTCTGGATGCACTCGATGTTGTGCTTGGCCTGGGCGTTGAGCTGTTCCACCTGTTCCGGGCTCAGGTGCGGCGCGCCATGCATGATCTCGCTGGCAAAGACCTTGGAAGCGAAGGGCAGGTCGCGGGAGATGCGGATCTTCGAGCGGATGTAGCCGCTGAGCACTTCGCTGGGCACGCCATCGGCATTGAACGGGGTGGAGGCCTGGAGGATGGGTTCGATGATGCTTTCCAGCACCTCGCGATAGAGGTTTTCCTTGGACTTGAAGTAGTAGTAGACGTTGGGTTTGGGCAACCCGGCCTTGGCGGCGATGTCGCTGGTCTTGGTCGCCGCAAAGCCCTTGTCGGCAAACTCTTCACTGGCGGCCCGCAGGATCAGTTCTTTATTGCGCTCGCGGATGGTGCTCATAAACCAGGGGATTCCTTGCCTGTTCGGGCGGTTGCGCATGGTAGCACCGGCGTCGCGCGAGGCTCAAGAATGCCCGGCGGCTGCGGTTTTCCTGCTTCTGGCATCTCGCTTGTGCTGCCAGCGGCACGGTATGCTGCGCGCCTTATTTCCATGCAGGGAAGCCAGGTTCATGGCCGGAAGCAGTTTGCTGGTGTTGATCGATGACATCGCCGCGGTACTCGATGACGTGGCCTTGATGACCAAGATGGCGGCGAAGAAGACCGCCGGTGTGCTGGGCGACGACCTCGCGCTCAATGCCCAGCAGGTCTCCGGGGTCCGCGCCGAGCGGGAAATCCCGGTGGTCTGGGCGGTGGCCAAGGGGTCGTTTCGCAACAAGCTGATCCTGGTGCCGGCGGCGCTGGCCATCAGCGCCCTGGCGCCGTGGCTGGTTACCCCGCTGCTGATGCTGGGTGGCGCCTACCTGTGTTTCGAGGGCTTCGAGAAGCTGGCGCACAAATACCTGCACCACGCCGAAGTGGCGACCGAACATACCCAGACCCTGCAAGCCCTGGCCGACCCCCAGGTGGATCTGGTGGCTTTCGAGAAGGACAAGATCAAGGGGGCGGTGCGCACCGATTTCATCCTTTCCGCGGAAATCATCGCCATCACCCTGGGCACCGTGGCCGGGGCCTCCCTGACCCAGCAGGTGGTGGTGCTCTCGGGTATCGCCATTGTCATGACCGTCGGCGTCTACGGCCTGGTGGCCGGCATCGTCAAGCTCGATGACCTGGGGCTGTGGCTGGTGCACAAGCCCGCTGCCCTGGCCAAACGCATCGGTGGGGCGATCCTGCGGGCAGCGCCGCTGATGATGAAGAGCCTGTCGGTGATCGGTACGGCGGCGATGTTCATGGTCGGCGGCGGCATCCTGACCCACGGTGTGCCCGCCGTGCACCACCTGATAGAAGGGCTGGCCGAGCGCAGCGCCGGGGTCATAGGCCCGGTATCGGCGTTGATGCCGACCCTGCTCAATGCCGTGGCCGGGATCATTGCCGGTGCCGTGGTGCTGCTGGCGGTCACCCTGGCGGGCAAGGCCTGGCGCGCACTGCGCGGCTGACGGGCGCTCAGCCCGCTGCCGGCACCGGGGTCGGCAGCGCGGCCGCTTGTTGCTGGCGGCACCAGCGGCGCCAGGTGAACTGCAGTTGCAGGATCGCCGCCCGGGCCATCTCCCGGGCTTGCAGGGGCAGGTCGCGCTCGCCATCCAGGGCCTTGATCAGGGCCGCCGAGACCGCATCCAGCTGTTCGCTGCGGTTGGCGCTGGGGCCGCCGTGCCTGAGCAGCGTCGCCAGGTGCGCGAGATAATGCTCGCGTTCCGTGGCCAGGGTGCCCCGGGCCGGGTCCAGGCAACTGCGCAATTGCAGCAGCTCATCTCCCAGGTCCAGCCCCAGCAGGCCGTTGTCCCAGTGACTGCGGCGGTTCTCGGGCTGCATCTGCCAATACCGCGACACCCGGATCAGCCGATCGGCCATGCGCCCGCCGAACCAGCTTTCGGCCTGCTCCGGCGGGCGTGAGGTGAGCTGCGCCAGATCGAACAGCGAAGCCTTGAACATCCGCCGGTAGTGCTGCTCGCCCGGGTTGAGGCTGACCAGGCGCAGCACCACCACGGCGATGCCGACACCGATCAGGGTGGCCATGGCCTTGTTCAGGAACGCCCCGAGGTCGTAGCTCATCAGGTTGCTGGGGCCGACGTTGTTGACGAAAAAGATGCAGAACGCCGAGGCGACGGGCGCGAGCTTCGGTCGGCTCATGCACAGCGAAGCGCAGAACAGCGGCACTGCCAGCCCCAGGCACAGCAGGGGAAAACCGTCCCAGCCTGGCAGCAGGCCAAGGCCGACGAAGGCCGCCACGGGAATGGACAGGGCAATGCCCTTGAAGAAATTCAGGCAGGACGCGGCAGGGTTCTCACGCCCGGCGAACAGGCTCAGCACCACGCCACAGATGGAGACGGCCCCCAGCCCCGAGGGCCAGGCGGACAGCAGCCAGAAGCCGGCGACGGCGAGAAAGGCCAGGGCGCTGCGCAAGCCTCCCAGCACCCCTTGCTGGATATCCCGGTGCCAGGACAGGGCGCCGGGAGCGCCGGGCGGGACCCGGCCCTGTTCCACGGCGCTGACACTCAGGGCGCTCTGTTCCACCCGCTCCAGTACCTGGGCCAGTTGCACCAGGCACAGATGGCCTTCGGCGGACAGCGAAGGGTCCTGCAGTGCCTGTTGCAGGCGCTGGAGCAAGGGCGGCAGGGCGGCGTCATGTTCGGCCTGCAGGGCCTGGATGGTCTCGCCGAGCAAGGGTTGGAGTTGCTGCGCGGTGGCGGCGTCGAGCATCTGCCGTTGCCGCGCCACGCCGCGGGCGGACCGGAGCAAGCCCAGCAGGTCGCGGCTCAGCACCCGCAGCGCCTGGGAGCGACGGCGCCCCTGCGGGCCTTCGAACCAGGCGTGATCGCGTTGGGCATCCACGGTGACGATACGCCCCAGGGCTTCCAGCAGCCCCTTGCGCTGGTCTTCCCCCAGCAACTCCGAGGCTGCGGCCTGGCGCCCGGCCAGCCAGGCGGCGCGGCCCTGGACCGCCAGCGCCTGTTCCACCCGGCGCGGCCAGAGCAGTTGGCTGGCCACGGCGGCGCAGATGATCCCCAGGCCGATTTCCGAACAGCGCGCCACTGCCTGGTCGAACACCTGCAAGGGCGCTGCGGTGGCGGGCAGGGCGATGATGGCAGTGGTGTAGCCCGCCAGTACGAAACCGTAGGCTGCGTGGTTGCGCAGCAGCGAGGCGCCGGTGGTGCAGAAGGCCAGCCACAGGGCCATGGCCAGCAGGAACAGCAGGGGCGCCTGGCCCAGGGTAGCGATCAGCAATATCGACACCACGGCCCCCACCAGGGTGCCCAGCAGGCGGTAGGCGCCCTTGGCCAGGACCATGCCGCTGCTGGACTGGCTGACGATGAACACCGTGGTCAGGGCCCATTGCGGTTGTTCGAAATCCAGGCGGAACGCCAGGTACAGGGCCAGGCCGCCGGCAATCAGGTTGCGCGCGGCGAACAGCAGGTCGGCAGGGGCAGGGGCGAAGAGGGCTTGCCAGATATCGGCGCGGAAAAAGGTCGGCAGTTTCATCTTTCAGACACATCGATAGCTAGCTAATGATTAGCATCGTATCGATTTTGCCAGGGTGTGCCAATCGGCTTTTCAACGAGCGGGGAGGAAGGGGCTTTGACAGGGAGCGGACGCCCCGCCGGATGGCGGGGCGAGGCAGGGTTACTCGGCGATCTGCAGCTTGCGCGACTCGGTGTAGACGTAGCGCACTTTCTCGTATTCGAACGGCGAGTTCAGCTGGCCATAGCGGAAGCTGGTCTGGTAGCGCTTGTCGACCCCGCGCAGGACCCAGATTTCCGGGTGGTTGCTGCTGGCTTCCGAAACATTGAGGAAGTTGATCGCCGATTCGGCGGTGTAGTCCACCGCCAGCCCGGCGGTATCACGCAGGTTCGACGGGCCGAGGATCGGCAGCACCAGGTAGGCGCCGCCGGGTACGCCGTAGAAGCCCAGGGTCTGGCCGAAATCTTCGCTCTGGCGCGGCAGGCCCATCTTGGTAGCCGGGTCCCACAGGCCCGCCACGCCGATGGTGGTGTTGAGCAGCAGGCGCGCGGTGGTTTCCATGGAGCGCTGGCCCTTGAACTGCAGCAGGCTGTTGAACAGGTTGGGCACATCGCCCAGGTTGTTGAAGAAGTTGCTGACCCCGGTGCGCAGGAAGCTCGGCGTCACGTAGCGGTACCCGTCCACCACCGGCAGGAACACCCATTGGTCGAAGCGGTAGTTGAAGTGGTAGACCCGGCGGTTCCACGACTCCAGCGGGTCGTAGATATTCAGGGCGTTCAAGGTCGAGCGCTCGAACTCGCGCTGGTCCAGCCCCGGGTTGAACTTGAGCTTCTTCAACGGCTCGGTGAAGCCATCGGGGTCGGGGGTGACGGGGATGTTGGCCTTGCTGTTGTCGGCTTGGGCATAGCCTGCGCAGAGCAACGCAGCGATAAGCAGGAGATGTTTAGCCACGGAAGAACTCCAGCATGGCGTCGCTGTTGACGCGGTAGTTGAGGTTGCCGCAGTGGCCGCCATGGGGGTAGACGGTCAGGCGGTCACCAAAGGTTTTACGCAGGAAACCCAGGTCGCCGGGGCCGAGGATCACGTCGTCGGCGTTGTGCATCACGGCGATCTTCGGGCTGGCCTTGAGGTAGTCCTGCAGGGCGTAGAGGCTGACCTGGTCGATCAGTTGCAGCAGGCTGCCGCCATCGGTGCGGGCGCGCCACATGGGGATCACCTGCTCGGTCAGGTAGCAGTCGAAGTCGCATTGCAGGGCACGCTTGAGAAACGGCGTGAGGCTGGTGCCTTCGCGGATCGGGTATTTGGGTGGGGTGATCAGGCCACGGCGGTTGATCAGGTCCGAGGTGAAGGCAATGTCCGCCGCCGAGAAACGGAAGGAGGTGCCGATCAGCATCGCCATCTGCTCGTTGGTCAGGTGCTGCTTGGATTGCTGGAAGTCGTAGAGCAGGGCGTCGTTGAGGTCGATATAGCCCTTCTGCTGGAAGTAGCGGGTCAGCTTGCCCAGCACCAGTTCGTAGAAGGTAGTGCTGTTGTTGATGCCCTTGACCTCGGTCTGCACCAGCTTGTCGAGGTTGGTGATCGAGGTATAGAGATTGACCGGCGGGTTGAGCAGCAGGACCTTCTTGAAATTGAAGCTGCGCCGGGTTTCATCCAGCTTGCTGACGAAGGCCGCATCCAGCGCGCCAAGACTGTAGCCGGTGAGGTAGAACTCGGTGATCGGCAGCTTGGGATTCTGCGCCCGTACGGCCTGCATCACCCGGTACATGTCCTCGGCGTCTTCCTGGGTCACGCCCGGGGTGGCAAAGCGCGAAGCGGCGCTGATGAAGTCGAAGCTGGTGGGCGAGGACAGCTGCACCACGTGGTAGCCGGCTTTGTAGTAGAGCTTCTTCAGGTACTCGTTGAGGCTGCTGTCATAGCGCGCCCCGGTGCCGGCGATCAGGAAGATCAGCGGCGCGGCGTGGTCCTGGGTGGCAATGCGGTAGGTGAGTTTCTTCACCGCCCAGAAGTTGTCCGGGAGGATGAACTCCCGTTCCGGACGCAGCGTCAGGCTGTGGTCAGACTGGCGGATGTCATCGCTTGCGGGCAGTTCCGGGCGCAACTCCGGAGGCGTGGTGGCGATGGTGGCTTCGAAGGGGTTGGTCAACGGGTAGCCATAGGTGGCCGGGTCGACGTCGACCGCCAGCGCGGACGCACTCAGGATAAGGCCGCCAAACAGGGCAGCGAAGCGCAAGGAACGAAGCATGACTGTATCCCTAGAAGAAGGTACCGAATGAGGTTCGCAGGCTATGACCACCGCGCTGCTGCCGAAGTGCCATGGTTGGGCACAAATAACGCCTGCGACAGGCTTATTGGGAAGTGATAGTAGCCGGACGATACACTTTGCCGCCATTTGCATGACAGATATCTGCGCCTGGCGCTTGCCAAGCGTTCGCGGGGGATTATGCTGGGCGCCGTTTTGACTGTTCGGAGTGTTTCATGTCCCGCCGCCTTCCCCTGATTCTGCTGCTCGTGGTCCTGCCGCTGTGGCTGGCCGCCAGTTATGGCCTGCGCTACGGCTTCATGGAGGATGCGCGCTGGGTGGGTGCCTGTGTCGAGGCCGCCAGCCGCTGGGAGTGCGGGCTGCGCTCCAGCCTGGGTTGGATGATTCACTTCAAGGTGCTGGGCTGGAGCGCGGTGGCCGTGGCGCTCCTGGGTTTTGTCATGCCCGGGCGTGCCGGTTGGGGGCTGGGCGTACTGGCGTTGCTGATCGGCATCCCGGCCCTGGCCCTGTACAACACCACCCTGGCGGTATTTGCCGTGGTGATTGCCGGCTTGCGCCTGGTGCGCGCCAGCAAGCCATAGCCGCAGCAGCGGCCATGGCCTATGGCCTCAGGCCCTGCGGGCCCGCAGGTTGCGCCAAAGCGCCGCTACCATCAGCAGGCTGACCAGGGCCCAGCCCCAGGCCTGCTGGTTGGCCAGACCTTCCTGATACAACTGCGGGGCAATGCCGGCACCGACGATAAAGGTCAGCAGGGCAATCTCCCGGCGCGGCACTCGCACCGGGCGGCACAGGTAGACCAGTGCCGGCAGTAGCAGGGCCGCGCTGGGGAAGCTGCGGTAGCGCGGGTCGAACACCAGCTCCAGCATCATCACCGCCGCGGCGAAGCCTGCGGCCGTCAGCAGCCAGCCGGCCCGTTTCTCCAGTGCATCGAAGGCTTTCAGGCGCCAGCCCTGGCGAGGGCTCAGGGCCAGGGCGGCGTGGGCCAGCACCAGCAGGTTGAGCCCCAGCAGCAACGCGGCCCAGCACCATTCACCGGCGAAACGGCTGGTTGCCCGCGCCAGTTCTCCCCAGGTTCCGATGCTGCAAGCGGCCACTGCGCCCAACAGGGGCAGCAGCAGGGCGGCGCGGTGGTCGCGGGGCCGGCCGCCGAGCACCAGGGTGCCGAGCAGTATCAGGCCGCCGACGCCCAGCCACAGCGGCCAGTACGGCAGGTTGGACACCGGGCCGGCGAGGATGCCCTTGTCCTGGCGATCAGCATCGAACAGCCCCCAGTAGCCACCGACGGCACCTTCGCTGGCGCGCTTCCAGGGCTGGTCGAAGGCTTCGATCAGGTTGTAGTGCCAGCCATTGTGTTCCGCCAGGGCGACGAAGCCGCGGATGAACTTGGCCTCGTTGACCCGGCTGGGCAGCGCGGTTTCTCGCTGCCGGCCTTCACTGGGCCAGCCGGTCTCGCCAATCAGCACGTCCTTGGGGGCGAAGCGGTTGCCGAACACCTGGCGCACCTCGGCCACGTGGTTCAAGGCGGCGTCGATGTTCGACGGATCATCTTCCCAGTACGGCAGCAGGTGGATGGTGAGGAAATCCACCGCCGGGGCGATTTCCGGGTGCTTGAGCCAGAACTCCCAGACATCGGCGTAGGTCACCGGCTGCTTGACCCCGGCCTTGACCTTGAGGATCAGCCGCGCCAATTGCGCGCCGGTGACCTCCTTGCGCAGCAGTGCTTCGTTACCGACGATCACCGCACTGACCACGTCCGGGTTGGCGTTGGCCGAGGCGATCAGCAGGTCGACTTCCTTTTCGGTGTCCACCGGGTTGCTGTTGACCCAGGCGCCGATCATCAGCTTCAGGCCGTGCTTGCGCGCCAGGTCCGGCAGGGCTTCCAGGCCGGTCATGGAATAGGTACGGATGCATTCGAAACGGGTCGCCAGCAGGGCCAGGTCGGCGTCCATGCGCTGCGGGCGCAGCTTGAACGGCTGGTCGAAGGGCGACTGGTCCTTGTCGAACGGAGTGTAGGAAGCGCACTGCAGCTTGTGGCTGGCGCTGGCGACATCCGGCAGGTGCACCGGCCGGCCAAGGCCGTACCAATAACCGCAGAGGGCCAGCAGCCCGAGCAGGCAGGCGAACAGATAGGGCAGGGCGGGGAAACGAGGGGTGGCGGGCATGATCGGGCCGTCGTGGAACAAAGCCGGGCATCTTACCCGCATTTGTCCGCAGCTTGGTGGGCTGCATGATTTTGACATGCAAAGTTCGGGCGGACCCACTGCCCGGGAGAGGCCGGCCGTTGGTTACTGGCTATCTGATGTCGCTGCTGGCTGCCTTGAGGTCGTAGACAGAGCAGGTCGCGGAACAGGGCGGGTTGATGATCCAGGCATCAGTACTCCGCTGATGATCGAACGCGTTCGCGGTGAGGCGTGATGGGGGCGCTGAGCACCATAACCATACGTTGACGTGCCTGGCAGCCGCCCGGCACTGCACTTTTCGGGGAAGTAACGATGAAGATGCGACGACTCTTAGGCGCAGGTGCCGCACTGGTACTTGCCATCAGCTCCACTCTGGCCAGTGCCGACAGCAAGACCCTGAGCATCGGCTATGTCGACGGCTGGTCCGACAGCGTGGCGACGACCCATGTGGCGGCGGAAGTGATCAAGCAGAAGCTCGGTTATGACGTCAAGCTGCAAGCGGTGGCGACCGGGATCATGTGGCAGGGCGTAGCCACCGGCAAGCTCGACGCCATGCTTTCGGCCTGGCTGCCGGTGACCCATGGCGAGTACTGGGCCAAGAACAAGGACAAGGTGGTGGACTATGGCCCCAACTTCAAGGACGCCAAGATCGGCCTGATCGTGCCGGAGTACGTCAAGGCCAAGTCCATCGAGGACCTCAAGACCGATACCACGTTCAAGAACAAGATCGTCGGCATCGACGCCGGCTCGGGGGTGATGCTCAAGACCGACCAGGCGATCAAGGACTACGGCCTGGACTACAAGCTGCAGGCCAGTTCCGGGGCGGCAATGATCGCCGAGCTGACCCGCGCCGAAGAAAAACAGGATTCCATCGCCGTGACCGGCTGGGTGCCGCACTGGATGTTCGCCAAGTGGAAACTGCGCTTCCTCGAAGACCCGAAGGGCGTGTACGGCGCTGCTGAAACCGTCAACAGCATCGGCAGCAAGGGCCTGGAGAAGAAGGCGCCGGAAGTGGCGGCCTTCCTGAAGAAATTCCAGTGGGCCTCGAAAGATGAAATCGGTGAGGTCATGCTGGCCATTCAAGAGGGTGCAAAACCCGATGTGGCGGCCAAGGATTGGGTGAGCAAGCACCCGGAAAGGGTTGCCGAGTGGACTGCTAAATAAGCACAACGCGTCTAGATCAGGGGTCTTGAGGCCGCGCACTGGAAACAGTGGGCGGCCTTGTCATTTATTGAAGAAAAAACCGGCGCCAACGCTAATGTCGTTCTAATACTAAGGTCGTCTGGAACCTGCTCCATAGCCGCATAGAGTGGATTAGGTTCCACCTAAAATCTGTGCTGCGAGGATAAAAACAATGAACGACAGCATTTACCTCTCGATTCAAAACAGCCCGCGTTTCAAGGAGCTGGTCAGCAAACGAGAGCGGTTCGCCTGGATTCTCTCGGCGATCATGCTTGGGCTTTACTCGGCTTTCATCCTGTTGATCGCCTATGGTCCCCAGATCCTGGGCGCCAAACTCAGTCCTACCTCATCCATCACCTGGGGCATTCCCATCGGTGTCGGCTTGATTCTCTCGGCCTTCATCCTGACGGCCATCTATGTGCGACGCGCCAACGGCGAATTCGACGAGTTGAACAATGCGATCCTGAAGGAGGCTCAGCAATGATCCGACGTCTATTCGCAGCACTCGGTCTTGCCGCCTTCGCTCCCGCCCTCTGGGCTGCAGACGCCTTGACGGGCGAAGTCCACAAGCAACCACTCAACGTATCGGCGATCGTGATGTTCGTGGTCTTCGTCGGTGCCACCCTGTGCATCACCTACTGGGCCTCCAAGCGCAACAAGTCGGCTGCCGACTATTACGCGGCGGGCGGCAAGATCACCGGCTTCCAGAACGGCCTGGCGATCGCTGGCGACTACATGTCCGCGGCGTCCTTCCTGGGGATTTCCGCTCTGGTGTTCACTTCCGGCTATGACGGCCTGATCTACTCCATCGGCTTCCTGGTGGGCTGGCCGATCATTCTGTTCCTGATCGCCGAGCGCCTGCGCAACCTGGGCAAGTACACCTTTGCCGACGTGGCGTCCTACCGCCTCGGGCAGACCCAGATCCGCACCCTGTCGGCCTGTGGCTCGCTGGTGGTGGTGGCGTTCTACCTGATCGCGCAGATGGTGGGTGCCGGCAAGCTGATCCAGCTGCTGTTCGGCCTCGACTACCATGTGGCGGTGATCCTGGTGGGCATCCTGATGTGCCTGTACGTGCTGTTCGGCGGCATGCTGGCCACGACCTGGGTGCAGATCATCAAGGCGGTGCTGTTGCTCTCCGGCGCGTCCTTCATGGCACTGATGGTGATGAAGCACGTCAACTTCGACTTCAACACCCTGTTCTCCGAAGCGATCAAGGTTCACCCCAAGGGTGAAGCGATCATGAGCCCCGGCGGCCTGGTGAAAGACCCGATCTCGGCGTTCTCCTTAGGTCTCGCGCTGATGTTCGGTACCGCTGGCCTGCCCCACATCCTGATGCGCTTCTTCACCGTCAGCGATGCCAAGGAAGCTCGCAAGAGCGTGCTCTATGCCACTGGCTTCATCGGCTACTTCTACATCCTGACCTTCATCATCGGCTTCGGCGCGATCCTGCTGGTAAGCACCAACCCGGACTTCAAGGATGCCGCAGGCGCCTTGCTGGGCGGCAACAACATGGCGGCGGTGCACCTGGCCAACGCAGTGGGCGGCAGCGTGTTCCTCGGCTTCATTTCGGCCGTGGCCTTCGCCACCATCCTGGCGGTCGTTGCAGGTCTGACCCTGGCTGGCGCCTCGGCGGTGTCCCATGACCTGTATGCCAGCGTGATCAAGAAGGGCAAGGCCAACGAGAAGGACGAGATCCGCGTTTCCAAGATCACCACCGTGGCATTGGGCGTACTGGCCATCGGCCTGGGCATTCTCTTTGAAAGCCAGAACATCGCGTTCATGGTCGGCCTGGCGTTCTCCATTGCCGCCAGCTGCAACTTCCCGGTACTGCTGCTTTCCATGTACTGGAAGAAACTCACCACCCGTGGCGCCATGATTGGCGGCTGGATGGGCCTGGTGAGTGCCGTGGCGCTGATGATCCTCGGCCCGACCATCTGGGTGCAGATCCTGCATCACGAGAAGGCGATCTTCCCGTACGAGTACCCGGCGCTGTTCTCGATGATCATCGCCTTCATCGGTATCTGGTTCTTCTCCATCACCGACAAGTCGACCGCGGCGGTCAACGAGCGGGCGCTGTTCTTCCCGCAGTTCGTGCGTTCGCAGACCGGCCTGGGTGCCAGTGGGGCGGTGTCGCACTAAGCCAGATGAATGTATCGGCTTCTATATAGTAGCTGCGTAATGGCGAAATGCCCCGATCGAGAGACCGGGGCATTTTTCTGTCCGCTCGCCCTGCCCGGAGTCCCCCGACTGCAGGTGCAGGAGCATAGGAGCTGGCTTGCCAGCGCAAGCGTATGTGAGGAGCAGGGCTCTTCGCCGGCAGGCCGGATCCTGCGGGTTGGGGGGGGGGCGAGGGGAGGGCAGAAACAAATACGACCTCTGTTAGAGGCCGTATCCGGTGCAGCTAAGACGTTTGCGCAAGGCAGGTCTTATTTGCGGTCTTCCAGTTTGGTGATGTCACGCGACTCGTAGCCGGTGTACAGCTGGCGTGGACGGCCGATCTTGTACGGGCTGGAGAGCATTTCCTTCCAGTGCGAGATCCAGCCGACGGTCCGCGCCAGGGCGAAGATTACGGTGAACATGCTGGTTGGAATGCCGATCGCCTTGAGGATGATCCC